>Ga0056128_1006203_pt1 | contig 15088 bp, 4 predicted proteins | sample WorMetLIZISLAND2_FD_71113 | JGI IMG/M metagenome (GOLD analysis project Ga0056128, IMG submission 71113) | Marine gutless worms symbiont microbial communities from Max Planck institute for Marine Microbiology, Germany - Olavius geniculatus... ...
TGAAATTTTTAGGCAGCTGAAATTAGTAGCACAATGTTAACCAGTGCAGCAAAAATGCCCCACTTTTGACACTAAAATATTTTTGGCAGATTTTAACCCCATACTAGAGCAGCCATCATAGAGTTCAAAGGCACAATATTAAATGTGCACATGCTACTGTGGTAGTTGTATAAACAGACAAAATTATAGAATTGTATGCCTCACTATATGGCTGCTATGACATATCCAAAACTGGGAAAAAAAATTGTCAAACGTGCAGAATAAGCATTTTTGGCATTTTTTGTTTCAGAGAGAACACAATACTAGGCAGAAATAACATAATATTCCGATAGACTATGCAGCAGTTAAACAGCACACAAAATATGAACACATTTGGCCCACAAATGGCCGAGATATTTGAGTCTGAAATCGTTGAAAAATACTATGCGACACATGAACGGGTTGATGTCACCTCTGTAAAAAGCTGATTATCTCAGCAAATATACAAGATAGGAAGCTGAAATGTTGAATGTATGCTAATGACACATTCCAGTGCATGTCGTAATTTTTGTGGAAAATTCTGAGATGGTTGGGTGTAAAACTTCATTAATTTTGGTTGATTTGATGTGGAATGACCCCTAAATTTGCGGTCTTACATACAGGCTTGCTATTATAGACAAATAACAAACTCCAAGATGCTGGAGGTAGTAGTGGTAGTTGTTGTTGTACAAAGTAACTGTTCAGTGACCTTTCAAACTTCAATAAAACCACAAATATTATATATTAAAAAACTTCAAGCAATTCATTTAATGTTGTATAAGCGCTTATGTAAAATGGCAAAAATCAAAAAGTATAAGCACGAACATTATGCATTAGCTTAGACATATATATATGGCTACTAAGAACAGATTAAATGTCTAAGCTAATACATTAGTTCGGGCTTATACTTTTTGATTTTTGCCGTTTTACATCAGCTCTTATACAACATTAAATGAGTTGCTTGCAGTTTTTTATATATAATTTGGATATAGGGCTAGTGCATCATGTGATGTGTGCATTTACGCCCCGGCTATTGCTGGTACTCATCCACAAAGGGATGGCCAGGCTGAGTTGACCTGGGTGGCTGTTTACCCATCTGATGACAATGACCCTTTTAAGTGCTAATCGGACATGACATAGAGTAACTTAATTGATCAAACACAATATGGTAATCCTTACTAATCTACATTATAGCCAACATTGAGCCTTCGCTCGGGATAAGAAGTTTGTATGGTTAGTGAGAGTAGATTGCAGTGGAAAGTATGATATTATTATTATTGATATTATTACACAGGTGATGATACACATCAGGGTGGACAGCGAGCTGCTGCCAGCAGGACCCCAGCACACGATGTCTCCCACCCACCAGTCACATTGTCACTGAGCAAGCGTCCGCATATCGAGCATGAGTCTGCATCAGAGGCCGACGGCGCCTCAGAACGAGACTATGAATCGTACGTTGATTTTAGTCTGAACTCTGCATTCCTCACATAGCATTTGTATATTAGATTAAGTGCACAAAGTTACCTGTAAATGGAATATTACAGTAGCATATTAAATTTTTTTAACAATTTGGAAGGTTTCCCATCGATATAGTGTACTATACAAGTTTACTTTCTTACTTGCTCACCTGATAGTTTATAGATTGCTTACAATTGGATGTACTGTTCTTTGACCAGTTGAGCATTATTCCCTGTTTGATGTTGAACTTCTTTGCCATCAGAATGCCAGCAGTCATCAGAATTTCTTAATCTGTTAATTTTATGGAGTTCCATATTTGGCAGTTCTTACTCTGTAACAGTGCCGATGACTGTTGTTGATTAAGCTGATGTCAAGGATTTATCTTGTGGTCTACGAGAGCGTATTGTATAAAGAATTTAATAATAATAAAATTTATGTGTAGACCTAGGTCTCTTGCGTGGGAGCTGTCAACTCATTCTCTTTGCAAAACCTTGAGCTGCCAATCGTTAAGCCCAATTAAGCTGGCATATAACGTATATCTGCAAGATGACCAGCTCCTTTAACGGCCAGCACCTTTAACTGACTGTATCAGTATGCCAGCAGTTCTGGTGACAGACCCTGCACTGTTGCACAGTTAAAGTGATCGTGTTGGGATAAGGAGATGAATTTAACAGTTAAGCCAGTGTGTACGTTACACTTGAGAGTTGGGCAAGGAGTTGACACTGGTCATCTGGTGGGTGCTGCATGTGTGCAGGTCACGGCCTTCATTCTCAGGCTGGCGGATGGTCTAATGCAGTGTCAGTTATGGCTGTTGATGTACTAGATTGATGTGTTGTGTTTTGATGTCACAGTGCATCTGCGTATGTGTCAGCATGAGCATTTTTTCCACGTTTTCGTTTTGTTTGTTTATGAACGTCTAGGGACGATTGAGTTAGTTCCTTGCCGTTGTGTCACACACAGAGCACTCAACGAGTATGATATTTGCCCTTTTAACACCAAACTTAATTAGCTGCGTGACTGCTTGCTTGGTTTCTGCTGCGGTGGCTTGCTATTATTTTGTCTGATGCTTTTTTGGTTTACAAATGCATGCTGCTGTTATTTAAGGCTTTCTACCATTACTGGTGTCGCTTCTAATATTTTCCATTTTATATCTCATATCTATTTGTTATCGGCTACGCTTTTCATGGTGTTGGTGGTGGGTTATGGTGGGTTAACCCTGTGTGCTTGCTTGCTGTAGAAAGATTTTTTTTGACATTTTCAGTCATATTGCAATTGGATTGGCTTCTTGCATGCTGCTGCAGCTGCTTTGAAATGGAAGTTGATGGTTACAGGTTGTCTGACGATGAGAGGGAGCTATCGCCACAGCAGAGGAACTATGTTAAACCGAAACGGCATGAGAAATTCAGTGTGCATCAAGTACAGGCAGTGATTGAGAGCATGAATCTAGGCGATGCAGAATTAGCAGATGATGATGTTGTAGTACGAGGAAACCAGGCCGCTGGACCGTCCAAAGATACAGCAGCAGACTTGAGTGAGATGTCACCTGGTAAGAAACGAAAGCTGGCATCGCAGGAAAGGTCTGATGTTCGTGATAGGTCAGAGAGTAGTGAAGTTGAGAATGAGGGAGACGTGGTGGAGCCAGATGAGTTTATGAGCCAGGTAAAGGCGAAGTTGCTAATCATTGCTTCTGATCCGGGCGTTCGTGATTCAGATGGCGATGATGGAGATCAGCAGACATGTAGAAACAAGTCGAGTCTGAAGAAAGCTGGTCTGAACAGCAAGGATCTGGACAGCAGAGGTCGCCATGCAGCCAGCAGTATGGGGGCTAGAAGTCTGCCGGTATGGGAAGAGAAGCCATTGGCCATGATGTCTGCGCAAGATATAGAAGACTGGGACCGCATCGAAAGTCTTCCAGATAGCGATAATGATGATCCATCGGCTAAGCCCTGGGGTCTACAGGCATCAGATGATGAGTTAAAGCTACCAGTTATTGAAACATCAAAAGGTAGATCCATGACGGTTACTCCCAGTGCTGACAGGAAGAAACGGACACCCGTTTACCAGGTTGTGAAGCCAAAGCCAGCCAAGACGATGAAATATTGCACCAGAAGTGGTATGCTGAATGACTCCGATGACGAAGAAATTGCCGTGGAGGAAGATAAGAGTAATGACGATGATGACACCTTCCTGAGTGTATCTCGCAGCAGTCCGATCACTGCATCACCGTCAAAGAATGTAACAGACTCATTCTGGCTGGCCAGCCCATTGTCGAAGAAGTCACTACACAGCACGTATCATGAGGATGATGACAACAAGGATTCTGATGCTGATGATGAGTTTGTGAGTAGCTTAGCATCACATAGATTATCTGTTCGTTGTTGTTACACTGTTGCATTTTGGATTTTTCATTCGTTATTTGTTTAACTAGCTATTTTGTCCAGTTGACTTCAACTGTTGTTATTTGCCATTTATGTTTTGTTCGATTGACTGTTTATGTCCATTTTGATTGTACTTGTCAGTTTATGATGTTGTCTTGCAATATTTCCGGAACTCTCACCCAATTAGCTCTTAAAATTTTCGACAATTATGATCATTTCAAATGATCGTGCATTTCGCTTTGTTTACTTGTTCATAAAAAGTGGTTCGTGTGGCCAGGCATATTATATCATTTTTCTATCTGACAGATTGCTCTATCTTTATATTGACTCTTTTAACACTTTTTGATTTAGCGGCCACCATTCACCATATGAAATTGATTTATGCTTGTTTTCAGGATGAATTCTGAAATGATTATACAGCTTTGCTTTAATTCAGTAGTGGCTGGATGGCAAGTTGTGCCTCTGTTCATTTGCAGTAACTTATTATGTTTTAACACTTAGCCACAGTTTATGTTTGCTACTTGCTACTAACTGTAGACAACTAATCTGTTGCTAATGCATTCCACTAATGTTCAGTTTATTAATTATTTGTGCACGCTGCTTGAAGTAGTTTTTGGATGTGTTGCTTTGTAAACAGAATTGTGGTAAACTTGTTTGCTTTTTGTGGTGTGGTATTTTCTGTGTCTGTACTTTTAGTTTGTACATTTGGTTGTATACAACAGTGATCTTTAATTTTTTTGTAAAATTAAAATCAGGTTATAGGGGTGTCAACAACAATAACAAACAAACATTTTGGTAAAATTGAAAAACAAAAAAACACTTCAGACCAACATTTCAGTGAATGGTCTGTATGACACTAGACTGTGTGGGTATAACACAGTCTAGTGTCATATGAATCATTCATCACAATGTTGGTTTGAAGTGTTTTTTTATTTACCTAATTTTTTATTATTGTTAGTTTTTGCTTACATTTATATTTCACAAGGTAGTGTAGAAATGCATTTACCATGTGGTTGGATATATAATAATCACATTATTACAAATTGTCTGCGAGTGTGCCAGTGAAAAAATTTTGAAAATGCTCAATAATTGGTGAAAATATGGACAAAAGTAAAGTACATATTTTTATGGCCTATGGTGTATACATGCAGTCTTTATGTTACATTGCTTAAGACTGCATATTAATTTCAAAAAATTCGGAGTGTAGCTTTATTAACTGGTTTGCTGTTCTTTTTTGTTTCAGATGGATCTCCTTGGTGACTGAGTCGATTCCAACACAAACAGATCTGTGGAGTAATGACAGTTTCTGCTGTGTGTTTAACATGTTCATTTTTGTTGCTTTTTTACAGTCTAGTTCAGTAGCTGTAGTGATGTTTTGTTTTGTTTATGTTCAGAAACTGCCCAGTTCATGTTACTGTATTGTAATGGTGCACAGCTGCAGCCTGCATCTGGACCCCCAGGCCATGGCTTAGCATCAGACAGCTGGCTTGCAATCCTTATGGCTGGCTAGCCAGCTTAAGCCGTGGCTTAGAACTACTGACGGCTTACAGCGGCTAGCTACAGCTTAGATACATTCCAAAAAATAGCCGCAAAAAATTTGACAGTCACATAAATTTGTCTCATCATTAACTTTTGACATTTAAACCCTACACACTTACCCACTCACTGTATTATAGATTTTACTAAGTTCATTGGTGTGTTCTTGCCTAATATTGGACGTTTAAAACCATTTTAAACAAGTCTAATAGGCAAAGAAGACATTAAGTGTATAATTTGCAAGGCATGTAAATTTTGTTACGTGTTTATTTTGTGTATTGTATTTTTGTGGAGGATAACGGGGAAGATTATTAGAACTACCATTATGTTAGTTACATATGCATGCATATAATGGAGTTCTTACAATTTTAGGTTAACCTCATTTTTGTGTTTTGTGTTTCTGTAAAGATTTGATGCCTTAGGCTGGGACGTGAGGGAAGGGGCGACGGGGGAGGTCAGGGCAGTCGGAAAACTGGACCGTTAAGTGGCCGTCATTCACCAGATGTCACCACGAAGCCGAGCAAACACTGAACTGACGAACTTGGCAGAATCAGCGGGGAAAGAATACCTGGCAACTCGACCCCCCACCCCTCAGGCTGCCCGTCGGGGGCATGTACCCAAGGCCCAAGGACTCGAACGCCGCGGTCGGGGTCCATGACCGTGCAACAGGGAAGGCGCTAGAGGGGGCTGACAGACAGACAGACTTTCCGCCCATTATAGTAAGATAGCAGCAGTGAATCAAATTCTCAGTGCATTTTCAAAATGTTTATTCGTTATCGACCAAATTGAACAAATGGTCATTACATATGATCTCAGGCTGCACAAGGTGTTTATATTTGGTGTTCACATATGTGAAAGTTTAATAGGCTGTGGTTTACTTGTGCACAGGAATGTAGTGAAACTTTGGTGCAAGGCAAAATCTTGCTTTAGCATGTTTTGCATCTTGTTTTTAAAACTAGTATAATTTACAGAAATACAATTTAATTATTGTACTACATGGAAAGTTGAAGCTGATTTTAGCTTAGCATACTGTTGTAAAAGAAAATTGCAAGCAGTTGTAGATGCAAATACAGAGTACAACTTTGTAGGCTGACATTGAAATATCTTAAGCACAATTATGTCATCTTAGCTGCTGTTTTACCGGTATGTCATTTTTTGTGTTGTTAGCTGTTCTCATCATGGGTGGCACCAGGAATCTGAAGCTACTAGGGACAAAGAAGGGGGCAAGGGCCCAAGCACAGTGGAGCAATAATTTTTTGTGGGTGGGCCAAATGTCGACCTGATTTCAGTTGTGTGCATCAAGAAGATCTAGCGGGGTACAGAGGCAGAGCCCCTGCTTGGGAGGTCAGGGGCTGAAGCTGAAACACTTTTAGCTTTTGGACATGCAATTGAAGCCACAAATTTGCTTGTTTTATAATACATGGAAACGCAAAAGATCACAGATATCTGTGTTGCCTTGAAAAATGATGCACACCTTGGCATGGGTATGATTACCAGGTGGCACTTTATCGCCATCAAAATTTTTACCTGAGGGAGCAGCTGGGGGCAAGGGCACGAGGGAGCAGTTACACCCACCATTACCCTACTCACTCGCTCACTCGACGCCAGTCACTGTTTGTATAATGTAGACGCCCCTGGAGTTGTCATCCAGTTCTTGTAACCTGTATGTAGTTTGCTGTTCTCCGATGTTTTCTAAGTTGTCGATAGTTCTACATGTATTTAAGTGTTTGTTGTACATGAATGGTGGCGTGTGAAACTGTGAATGAGCTAAACACGTCTGGCTGTGTTCTGTGTTTTATTCAGCAGTTATTTGAACAGGACAAGTCTCGCGACCAGCATTGAATGACATGATGTCAGAAGTCACAAACACAAAACTCATTATGGACACAAGTCACGATTATAATAAGAAATTAAATTTGATTTGTATTATAAGTTGCACAACAAATGGATGAAAAACCTCAAGTTTGTAGTTTGAGGTTATAGAGGTTGTGCCAATATGCATCAACCTACAATTTTGCTGAATAAATCGCATTTTAATGATGAGTTGTTGTCTCGGTAAAAGTTCTAATGACAGTTAAAAACAAACTCAAATGTGATTTATTCAGCAAAATTGTAGGTTTGTGTAACAACTTGCTTTTAAATTATCAGACTTCATGCTCAAAGTGTACACTATATGGCTTTAGACGTGACCTCACCTCTGACAGTCGCATTAAGGATCAACTGCTCAAAATGCACAGCACTCATTCATGGATAAAATGTGCTTTGAGCCCATCAATCAGTTATCTTATTTTTCGCGTAAAATATTTAATACCACACAATTATTACATCTCATGGCACTCTCTGAAAAAAAACTGATGAATGAGCAATCCGATGCTGATAATCACTGGGCAGTGTAACAACTTCGAGCATCTGCGTTTTGCACGGTAGTGCGTTGACATAAATTATGAGAAGTGGATATTGAGTATACCTTACATAATTTTATCGTCTTGGCTATCTGTGAGCCAAAAATTATCAAATTTAGTGCAGATTTGACGAAGTTCTGACAAAAACAAGTTGGGTTATTTTTGGCACACCCTGTATAAAAGTAAATTTTCAGCCCTGCGTAGCCCACAGGGACCGCATTCCGCAATCACTCGCCTACTGTAACTGACTGATATTAAAATTGGCACTTCAATCAGCAATAACTCAAAAAGTAGAAAGACGTCTATATATTTAACTAGGTGTCTCAATATTTGCTGTAAAGAACGTATATTGCATTTGCCAAGTAAAGTTTGGATGTTAACTTTTGGTCATGGCCAAATTGCTGAAGGACGATTTCAGCTGATTCGGTCCATCACGTTCTGCATTGTTATTCTTTGGTTTTATTGTTTACATTTACATTCTCTTCACAGTTCATATACTTTAATTAAAGACAGAGTCGTACGACGGTCAGTACGTTTACTTTGCTTTGGACATTATATCTTCGCTTAGCTGAACACGGCTTGACTGAAAAAGATACTGTTTGAATAGCAAGGGTTCCTGAAAACAGGTACCGCTACTCAAGTATCACAGTCTCGCTAAGTATGATCAAAGTAAGTAGTTTTGATTTTTGTGTTTTTATGCCAGCTGACAGGTCTATGCTGTTGATGATGTGATAGTTAAAGTCCAACAAACTCAGGTATAAAAAGGTAAGTAACACTGTTCGGAAAAGTGTTAATTAAAAACATAACGAAAGTCATTATACCGATACACACCACTGTCATATATCTGTACACAAATCTTGGTTGGCACCCTTATTCTAAATAAATATTTTTTCGTGTTCTGGAAAGGTGCAGTGATTTGTTGCAGCCTAGACCTGGACTTTTTCAGATTGATCGCAAAAAAGAATGGCATGAACTTAGAACACGTGTTGCCACGCTCGCAATTCGAATAGCCTATAGTGTGACTAAAGGACTAAACAGGTGTTTTCTGTTTTACAAACTAATTTTCTCAATAAACAAAAGTGTCTTTTAAGATGCACACACTTTCACGATTACGTTTACACGTACTAAAATGCACAAAACTGAATTAATTGACACATAATTATATATAAGAACTATGAACTTGTGTCCCGCTGCATTGGCTTTCTACACTTTTGTCCCGGAACGTTTTTGGATCGACACAGGCCTTTCCTGAATGATAAAAATGCATAACTTTTGTTCTGGAAACAATAAAAAAATCACTTGGAAATGACTAGGTTTGGTCAGGCTTTGAAAAAATGCAATTATTGTAGTAGATTATCACTATTGCTGTCTGTTTCTAATTTACACGTCACAAGCACCGTCTTATCTTACTGACACTGTCACACAAACAGCCAGTGTCACATCACGAACACGACTTCGGTCCGGCAGCAGTCTCCGCTGCTAGCAACCACGCACACGACTGAAGTTCGGACAACGAGCATTTTCCTACCCTGCACCAGCTGCGTGGAACAGTCTGCCACCGTCACTTCAAGAACTATCTGACACTGTGTCATTCAAACGAAACTTAAAAACTTTACTGTTTCAGCGAGCTTTTTATCTCTGAGTAGTTTTTACTTTTTGTACATTATCATTAGGTTTTATTTTAGTTTTTAGGTGTGTTGTACATCACTGGTCACTTTTGTAAGTGGTTATTTTTTTAATTGATTGATTGATTGATTGTTGTCACTGGGTGCGTTGATTTTGCAGGAGTTGTCAGCAGCACAGAGAGGACCGTCATTATGGTTGCTTACTGTCAGCATTGTAGACAACGTAGATGTGTTGGATGTTTGACTGGATTTCTTGGCTGTCGCTGCCGAGGCTACGAACAATCATCCGGCAATACCACACTGGTCTGTATATCTCCAAGTCTCTATAGCACCAGTCTCCTACTCATCATGAAATTTGAAGCTTGTTCTGAAATATCCTGAAAAAAGCAGCAGATTTTTCTTGAAAATTCTGGAAATTCTGCATTATGAAATGCTAAAAGTGCTGAATTCATTTGCAGAGGCTGAAAAATGTGGTACGGGGACTGGGTAATAATGACCTAGTGTGACTTTCTGGTTGTATGCCCTGGGAAGTGGGCACTCTGCCCTTGTGAGCCTAGATGTTTTAATATTAGAATTTATATAGTGTGAAAGGCCTGATGGCATTGTCCTGTGATTTCAGACATGATTGTTAACTATGTTGCTAATGCCTATGTCTCTGCATAAACTAGTGGCAGATTGCAGGTTTAGATTCAATTTCATAACATTTTATCAGATTAAAATGTATTTGCTGAAGGTGGAAAGATGCACTGCAGTTAAGCCTTTAAAAATTTTTGTGCTTCCCATTGCAGTTGTTGAAAAAAGGGACTGGGGTGGAGAAATTTTTTTATAGTATGATATTAATGTAATATTGCACAGCAACTTGTAATAAACAAGTCGACACACTGCACAGTGCGTGGTATTCAAAGTAAAGATACTGCAGCATTGCAGATTTGATGCAAACAGTTTTTTGAGTAAATGTTTGAAAATGAAGTGAATATTGCACTAATATTTTTGAGTCTAGTGCAAATTTTTGTGATGCACAATTTGGCTATAAGCATGCACTCTTGGTCTCAGTGCCATGACTTACTTCGGTTATAAGCAATTTGGCTGATGCAGTGCACAAGACCGCCTGTAGTCAGCCACTTACTGCTCACTGGATGCTGGTGACAACGTCTAAACCGCAGTATTTCGGGTAGGCAGAGCTAGTGAGCACCATGCATCATGTTCACTACAGAGCATCTCCCCACCCTAGCAGCATGCAGCATCATAATGAACTTTAAACAGCAGTGTGCAGGTCAATAGTGCTAGGCCACCTGCTGTCTATGAGAGTGATTGAGACGATGGATGGGCGGGTGGGCGGCATGTAAACTGACACTACTGGAGTGACCATTATCAGCTGCTACATGCTGCGCCTGATGTCCACAAAGCAGATGAGTGAGGCGACTGTTTCCTGTGGCATTAGGGACAATAGAAAATCACAGAAACGTGGAAATCACGGAAGCCGTGATTTTTGTCAAATGCCATGATTTTGCCAGAATGCTGTGTTTTGCCATGTTTTTAACCAAAATGCCGTGATTTTACCATTTTTTTACATTTTTAAAATAATTTATCGTTTTAATCAACGAAATGGTGTGATTTTAACACAAAAAATATTTACTTTGGCTACTGCTACCAAAGTCCGTATGCTTTGTTACCTACTGGCTCAATATGTGATTGTGACATCGCTGTAGAAATTTTTATTTTAATGCTCCGCAGAGACAAAATTTTACAAATGAAAACTTTTGCACTTCATGTACTGATGGTCGACAGTTGTCAATGCTAGATGTTGAGTTTTATAGACCTTTTAATGGTTTTTGAGCCCGTAATTTGATGCTGTGATTTTGCTATTTTTTGCCGTGATTTTCTACTGTCCCTATGTGACATGGATGACCGCCTATTGTAACTGCATGTTCTAAATACTGCAATGGTCCCATAAGCTAACTGTGGTTAAATGCACACTTCGCTTACATGCAAGTCAGCTTGCAGTCCCAAGGCCATGCATATAAGTGGATTCAACTGTATAAATCTTCAGTCTGTTACTCTGGTGAACAAATGCAAATATTTGAACTGTGCATTGAAAGCTGTATAACTTCTGCAAAGTGTAGTGTATAAATTTCTATCTCAGTAGCAAATGCCATGTTATGCTGGCTTTACATGGGACTGTTTGTTGTGTTGTGTTGACAGTGTGATGTGTTCTGGCTGCTGTTCTTCTTTGCCACTGGTCTTTATATCTGGTTCTGGTTCTACTACTGGTTGTTGGCAGAAAACAGCATGGAGATAATCAATGGGTCTGATCGGTTTTGTGAGATTAAATGTGTCTGAGTTGTAGTGCAAAAACAACAATCTGTGCATAAGCATTGGCAGGAGTGTAACGAAAAATTATCTGTTTGGCTTCCCCACACACGCATAACATACACGTATATGCACGTACACATTTGGTGTTTTGTCAGTATGCAAAGCTCAAAGTTTGCTGAGCATTCTTTACTAGCAATAGCTGAACACTACAGCTTGTATTTACAGTGTTTATTTCAGGCAGCTAATCTTAAGGTTTGCAGTTTCTGATCATAGAGATACTTTCAGCTGTGCATTTTTTTTTGCTTTAGTTCACATCAACATCATCTTTGTTACTGCACTGTTGCAGCGTTTGACAGTTTGGCATGTTTGTTTGATATTGGAATGACAGTTTGTTATATGCTGTGTAGGTATGCTTATTTACAGCTGGGCACATGGTTTCCATTCTACTTTGTGATGCTTGGCCTGACTTGTGCTGCACTCTTCTATATTCTGATACTTTTTGTGAGTAAACAGATGTATGATTGAATACTGGTTATATGAGGGTCGTTCGATAAATAAGTTACAAAACAGTGCCATTCCCCCAAATTCTTAAAATAGGAGAAATTCGAAATATACATTTTGTAGAGAATTTAATTATGAGCATACGCTGAAATTTTTTTAATGATGACGTCATTATTGTGACGTCATCTGTTAATAGAACGCAGTCTGTTTGTGTATTATTTTCTCTGCCAGTAATCTATCATAACTCACAAATGACAAACAGCATAGGAATGAAGTAAAATGAATAAACTTAACAAGTTAATGTCACATCTTTAAATATTAAACAGTATTGTTTCATGTTTTAACATATCTTCTCATTTTGTTCAAACATTTGTCCCATCTGTCACCCAACTTCTGAATTCCCGATGCAAAGAACAATGCTGGCTGCTGTCATTGATAATACTGCTGTATAGCGAATAATTTACATCAACTGTGAGAAAAAGTAATTGCCAAGGCTTTGTCTTAATTTGTATATGTTTAGGAAGTGTCATAGTTTTCAGTACTTGTCTTATCTATTGTAGGTGTTGCTGCTCTTTCACTTTATCGTAGATTTCCAGCTGTACATTCACTTTGTTCATCGATTTATGCTTGTTATTATCCTTGCCGTGTCAGTTCTAGCTACGATTGGCCTCGACATGTTGTGGTCAGATGGATGGCGTCTGATGCATATTTCTCTCCTGGTAAACCATTTATATTGCTTTTAACGGCATTTCATGTTACTACTACTTTAGACTGTGGACTTTTGTTTATTTCAACATGTGCCATCAGATATCAGCCAGGAGACATACGATAAAAAATAACTAGCTGAGTGCATATGTCTGTCAAGTTAATTTTACGAAGTAGTGATTTAAACACATCTTTGTGAATTTGTTAGTTAATTATAAAGTAGCTGACTAATTTTAATGTTATTGCTGTAACAATAGCATTTGCAGCTCTTGCTGTAAATGTTGAAGCTAGTGATATCACAGACAATACACATTCTGCTGGTGATGTAATGATGCCATTATCATAATGACATCATACTGCTGCAGACAAACAGGCAGAATGATGGACACATGTACTGGTGAACACGTATTCTCCGCTATTACTTTGCTCACTTGGCAGAGACAGTAAGCATTGAATCAGTAAAACATTGTGAAACAGCAAATCACATGTAGGCTAAATGCACAGTTAATTTTTCTCAACACAAACAAGAAATGTACCACAGAATTATGAACATACTCACAGTTACATTACGTATATCACCAACAGTGAACTCTATAGTGAGTTGTCAGAGCAGGGCTTGATACAGGCCAGATGCTCTTTCGACACTCGGCCGACAGCATTTTGGCAATGATATGTTTTTGCATATCATTATCAGAGTCGGAGTTATTGGCAGGTTGGTTGTGTTTGTTGTCCTTGACTCAAGTAATTATTCAGATGTCAGTTTGTGTATCAATTTAACCAGTAACTGCTTTATGTTGTGTTCAACTGACCCACTTCTGCCAAACACCAGTGAACTGTGTTTGGTCTCCATTGAATTTTTCTGAATGGAAAAATTAGGGATTGCTAGAGGGGAAATTTTTTGCAGTCTTCGTGCTTTTTCCATTTCCAGCCATCTGTATCATGTTACTGACTGTCAATAATTGTGATTGTCTGTGATGGTTGAATTGTCAACACACTGCTGGTCGCTGTAGATAACTGCACCATTTATGCACATTGCTGTGGTCATTGTGGTTACACTGGCATCATGGTTCATTGCTGGACAGTTTATGAGACGCCATGCCAGCAACAAGAAGCCATGTAAGTCATTGTCCAATGTGCAGTGTATTCTTCTGTGTAATAGGCGTGATAGCATTTACTTGTTGTTTTAAAGTGCATTTTATCACAATATGTTTGAAGCATAATACATAATTTTTCATTAGTTCTGTATCTGTAGCGCGTAAAAATTGAGAGTGAGTGATAGCAGTTTATGTTTATAAAGATTTGTCACTATATGTTATATATGTAATATTGCATTCTGTTTGTAAGCTGTTTGGTTGGATGCTTACAGCAGTATTTGGCGTCCTTTTATTCGTCATCTACATCATCATACTGATTGCTATCTATGTTTTACCACTGGCAATCAGGTCTCCGTGTATCGTTGAAAAGTCAGAACTACCGACAAAGCCGCTTTTGCTTGCTCACAAGGGGGCATCTGCTGTGCGTATTTATTCTGTTTACTGTTGTCTGTCCTTGCTGAAAGAAAACATCCTGTAATTATTTCTACTAGTAAATATAAAGCTGTGCTGGTTTTTTTTGCTACTACTACTAATACTGATTAATACTAATTCTGTTACTACCACCACCCCAAGTATTCAGTTTTGTTTATTTGAGCTTTTTTTTGTACGGTTCTTTTGGTTTAGGGTGAATCTTTAAGAGAGAATCTTTGGGATTGCTGCGGCAAGTTGAGCACTGGATGCTTTTCATGTAGTGTAATTAACAGCAACAAAGCACTTAAGAAAAATTTTACTAGTGCCAGTCACTCGCAGCATAGCTGATATATTGCATTTTACCACTGTGTTAATTGTATGATGACCTGGGCACCTGTTTAAGCCATGTCTCTATTGTGTCATTATACACTGTGTCCCAAAAAAAACATCCCCGACATTTTCAACTGTATCTTGAAAACCAATTATCAAATTTTAATAATTTTTGGCACAAATATTCCTGACATAACTTGCCATCAAATGACCATTCAGTTTCCCACCTCACCCAATGTATGCTTCTGCACTACCTAGGGAAAGCAGATCAAGCGAAATATGCATTAAAATAAACAGAAAACCTGAAAAAAACA
>Ga0056128_1006205_pt1 | contig 15086 bp, 7 predicted proteins | sample WorMetLIZISLAND2_FD_71113 | JGI IMG/M metagenome (GOLD analysis project Ga0056128, IMG submission 71113) | Marine gutless worms symbiont microbial communities from Max Planck institute for Marine Microbiology, Germany - Olavius geniculatus... ...
GACCCAGAGTTTCCAGCGCAACAGGCTGAAACATAAAAGAGGCTGGAATATCATCATACTTTGAAACTTTCCGGGCTGCCGCTAATTCGGCCGCCGCTCCAGCTGTGGTGGCAGACTGATTTTTTATTATTTTTATTATTTTATTATTTTTTTATTATTATTATTATTATTTTTATTTTTACCTCGGATGAAGGAGGTTATGTCTGTCTGTCTGTTAACCAGATTGCTTAAAAAATCGTGGATGGGGTTTGGTGAAATTATCTTGAGTGGTTCATGGTGGCCTGCAGAGGAAATGATTACAATTTATTTCCAATCAAGATTCTTTTGCTGATTCTGGATTACACTCCGGCATTCTTCACCATTAGGAGATAGAGGGCATAAAGTGACAGTTCGAGTTTATCTCATTGAGTTAGGAACGGATTTTGATGGAATTTTTTCCAGACAGATGGAGATTTGTCCGAGAACCAGTCAGGTTTGGTGGCAAGCTGGTTCAGGAAAAATAGGCCAGCTTGAGAAGAATAGAGTATGTGTTGTAGTTGTGCAACTAAGACAGATGGTGTCTTGGTATGTAGTGGTTGCGCATTTCGCTGGTAACCAAGACACTGAGCTATAGTTGTGTTGTGACTTGCACAGATGCCAGGTCATACTTAACACTGTTCACTACAGTGATACTTGACTGCTAGTAGTAATTACATGACTGAGGGCCGGTTTCTGGATCTTTTAGTTAACTGATCAGTTAGTAAACCGTCTGTTAATTGTAACTTGCTAGTTAAGTTTGTGCACGTTTCTGAACAAAACTTTGACTGGCCGTTAGCTAACTGAATGGTGAACTATAGTTGCTTACCAACGATGCACACGACACTTATCACTTCCGCGTAGTGCAGGCAGGCGTCATGAATATTAATGAGCGCAAATGCACGTCAGCCAGCCAACCGATTGCAGATGGCCATTTTGTTCATTCATGAATGGGTTTAGTAGTAAAATTTGTAGCAGCAAACGTCTCCTCGAGCGTTTTGAAGACTTTGCTATGCGGTAAAATCATTGTATAGTATCACATTCGTCAATAAACTGCTTGCAAAATGGTACAAAAGTTGCGTTAAATATGATAACTACGATCGACGGTTAGCTAACTGGCTTGTTTCGGCTAGTTAAATTTTTGGCCATTTTGACCGTTGGTTAGTGCAACGGGAAATGTCAGTTAACACTAACTTGACCGGCCAGTTAAGATCCAGAAACCGGCCCGAGACAGATAGCGTGTTGATATGTAGTCGTAGTAGTTACAGATACAACTAAGGCACTCTGTTGTGTTGGTATGCACAGATGCCAGATCGTTCATTACGCTGGTCACTGCAGTGGTGCTTGACTGTTCCATTGAGTCTTAACAACGACTCGCTGATTGGACAAAGCGCTGTAGTCATTCAGAGCACAAAGATCGTCTTTATGGTCAGTGTCACTCGTACTGCACCATGTTTCAGAAAAACTGTCCCAGTGTTGTTTTTTGAATAACCATATGAAACATTTTTGATTTTGATAATTTTTGGCTCTCAACATCATAAAGAAACTTGATGTGAATGACTCTAGTATTGCCAACCTTACCTCAATACTGTTGCTACACTACTTTGTAAAATGCAGAAGTCATAGTTCAGCCATGATTTATGACGATGAATTTATGGCAGATAATGCAGGCATTGTCGCGTTGCCAATTTTTGCCATAGTTACTGTTTTGGATGGTGTTTACTGCAGATGATGAACAGTTGCTGAAAGTTTACAGTTCGTGGTTTCTGGAAGAATTCTGTAGAAAAATTGGACGTGCACAGGACTTGACTACTTGATTTCGAACATTGACAAATATGGGACTGCAGAAGTTCCAGGAAGTGGGCGACACAATCTTAGAATTAATGCATATAATTAGTGTTAAATACATAACCAATTTTCAATGATTTTGTGGTCTCTCGGTGATTTTTTTGAGCTGACACATAAGATTGACACTTCCCTACGAGTCTTGTGGCTCGGTAAGGATTTTACATTTGCATTACGTGCGTGATTTTGTGTACGTTTAGATTCAACTGATACGAAATGCCCAGCCGACTCCGGGACAGTCATCGGTGGAGCCACAGACGTTTGTCGTTCCAATCATCTATAATACGAACGGGAACGTGACGAGCATGATGTTTGACCAGAAGTCGCAGCTGCAGCCGTCGCAGCCAGCCGTGGCTGTCAGCAACTTGCTGAAACGTTTTCACGACTTCAACAAAATGAGCGATCAGTGTTCCATCTTCCCCGCAGTCCGCGAGCTTCTCCTGAACCTCACCATCTGATGGCCCAAATCGTTTTCGCTCCACCCAATAGGCTGGTGTTGTTTGTCTGAGATAACTGCTGGCTGAACCTAAGCCAGGTTGTTATCTATAAACTCGTTATCAGGAAACCACGCCTATCTGAAAGTAGTGTTGTGGCGGGTGGGGGTAGGGGTGTGCAAATGCCTCAGATTCTGTGAGTTTCTCGCTGACATTGTGCGCTTTATAAATTAAATTAAATTAAATTAAAAATTAAATGCCCCTGCCTAAATTTTGGGCTGTCGGAAATAAATTTTCTTTTTGGAAATTTTCGTCTGGAAATGCAGACTTTGGACATTTTGGGAAAAATTAGGAGCAAATTGAAATTTGTCAGAAATTTGCATCTGTCTGTCAGAATTTTGTCCGAAACAGTGTTTGTTGGATAATTACAACTTATGCCTCGCCGACTTTTTTAACCCAAGATGATGCTTGACTGCTAGTATTAGTTACATGACTGAGACAGATAGCGTGTTGATGTGTAGTCGTAGTTACAGATACAACTAAGGCACTCTGTTGACTCTATTGTGTTGGTATGCAATTTCTTCGGATGCAATTCCACTTCAGTCACAACCGAGATGTTTAATGCAACTAACTACCATTATGTACTCTCGTTTTTATCGTCTCACAGAAAATATTAGGCAGACCGGTCCACACCCACCACCCATGCCCGTTTCTTTATTTAGAGTTTATTTAAATGCATATTGGTAGACCACTGTGGTTGCTGGTAATATTATGTCTGGACTACCAAGTCGTTTAAGTTGCGGCTATGTCATATCATTTATATTTGCCAGTTGTCAGCAGTATTTATTCTCGGCGGAGGTTTGAGATCTCTGATTCTTTCTAGTTGTTGTTGTTATTTTACTTGGAATAATGTTACCTGTTTCTCTCAGCCTGGCGTTGTTATAAAATTGCAGTGTATATTGACTCATTATGCATTCCAGTTAGAATTGCATCTGTTTGACGTATTCAAAAATGAAAATCTGCTGAGGTATTGCAGAACTTCGTCACAAACCTTTGTGCATCTGGCTTAGTTTTCTGTAGCATAGTATGCTATAATCTGTTATAAGAGAGCAAAACGCCAGTGACATGTCTTTTGTTGTTTTTCTGTTGCCAACAGACAAGTGACTCCATTTAACATTGCTTTCTCCACATGACAGAATTTGCTGCCAATAAATAGAGGGCTGAGTAGCACTTTTAAAATGTACAAATCAGCAATGTTATTCATCATGCAGTTTATAGTGCTGCACAAAAAACAAACAAGTACACGACATCATTTAATGGAATAACAAAACTGGTGCATGACACTATTTGCAGAGTAAGCATATCCGGGCAGTAGCAGCCAGTCCAGCATCTGCTAGACCAGTGTTTGGGGGCATATGTGACTTTTTCTTCATTATATTTGATGAAAGAGAAATACTGATGATGCCAATTGGTGTCCCCCACCAGGGCTCTGCCCCTGGACCTTGCTGGTGGCACAGCCCTCATACCCCCTACATAGCTTGCTCTCCTGTTCTCGCCTCAGAAGCCAAACCAATCCAAACTATGCTGCTACGGTAGGTTTTATTGGGTTCTGGTTTTTTGTGTTCAACCCGGGTTTCTTTCAGAATGGCTGCCAAACTTGTTGATGGTTTTTTGGACCAGTATTAGAATAAGCGCTGCTTGACATGTCCACATTACGTAAGTATCCAAAAAAATTGCAAGTTCGTGGGTTTAAAGTTCAATGAAACTTAGATAATTATTAGTGAAACAATTAACTAAAATTGGATTGAGTATGGGGTGGATTTTGGGGTATGTGTCCAGGTGGATCAGCCCTGGTCCAACCAGTAGAGACAGGCTCTGACAGACAATGGGAGCACACAGTTAATGCACAGTGATTGTTCAATACGTAGGTAATACATTAAGCGTATGATCAAAGAAGTGCCCTGAGACAAGTGCGAAAATGACTTAGAGCTACAACACAGCAAAATGTGATTCAACAACTACACCGTGAGTCAAGAAAGCGCAGCATTTTATCATAATTTCACCAAATGTTGACAGATATTCAAAGGTCTTTCATTGACATACTTTCCGGAAAATTGGCAAAAAGGAATCACCAAAGATCCCACCATACGTGAATCACGTGAAATGAAAATCTCAGAAAACTAGCATAGTAAATAGTCTATGCAATTAATCATACCATTTATTTGTACAAAATATGATTAAAAAATAGCCCTATATGGGACTGCAGTACTCCTATGTATAGGTTTTCAACGCTGCATACCAGTGAACATAACAGTGACGTTTAAAGTCGCGTGAGACAAAAACCAGTCAGATATCAAAAATCCAGTCGAATTAAGTAGATATTGTCTCCTATTTTAAGAATCACTTCTTATTTGCCAATTACCAAATGTGTTGTAAATGCCGGAGGAGATGCAGACTTTGAAAATAGAAGAATTTGTAATTTTGAAGGTCTTGTGACCTTGACCTTGGATCCTAGATCCAAGGTCACATGGCATAGTGTAATGTAGCACATACCAAATTTTATTTGAATCTGACAACCCTCAAAGCTTCTTGTGGTACGTACAGACAGTCTGCTATCTGGCTTTGTTAGGTCGACTCGGTTGAGGAGTCAATCGAACGAGCAGTTGAAACAGTGAAAGGCATTGCTGTTCACATCGGAATTATCGCACCGCAACAACTCTTGTCAGAAATGCTCATGGGCAGTTGGGCACATGCTAAAATTATACAATAAATTGCACAATCTTTAAACGTGAGTACGTGACACACACCCTCACACACACGCACAATGGTATTATAAATTAATCGTGTGAATTCACAAAACAAACTATCCAGTGCACATCGTTTAAGCACACAGACAACTGAGTCTGAGACGAGCTTGTTAGGCTGCCTATGGTGCAAAACGAACACAGTCTGGAGTGGTGTAGTCTACAGCAAGTGAGTATTAAACAAACTTATGCACTTCAAACAGCGTTTAACTGGCACTTGTTTCACAGTTGTCGACAATCGAGAGTGTAAGAGCATAATCGATTTAGCAAAAACTGAAACTGGTTTCCTTTCAGGGTAGCAGTTTTCTGCAATCCATTAAGGAAACCGAAACCAGTTTCGTGAAACTGGGGTTAACTGGCAAAACCATCTCTGGACCAGATTTCGCCTTTCTACCACTACTCGTTGCAAAGTTATCAACGCTCAAACAGGTCTGGTTTTTATTGGACCACCCTGTTTTTATGTATTAGCATCATATGGCAGATATTTTTGTATGCATGTGTGGTAAATGTGAATTCGTTTTACAAGATAATTGTTTTACGTGTATGTATGCCTGGTCATCGTACCGTATCCATCGCCGGTTAATTATATTGACAACTGACTGAAAAAAGTTTGAGAATTTTTGCGTAATAAAACAGTCATACATTGTAGAACTGCAAACGTCGTTTCATGGCACATCTTCTTGGTTCTCACTGAACAGAAGCTGCAATATTATTGCTATATTATATCACGTGGTGACACGCCCATTGCATGTTTGCACAGAAACCAGTTTCGTGCAATCCATTTGCACAATCGAAACTTAAACCCGAAACTTGTTTCAGTTTCACTAAATCGATTACGCCCTAAGCCTATTCACGCTTGAGTGCGCCTATGCAGTTATCAGTTGACATATTTCATGTTTGCGTTGTCAGAAGTTGCATATGTCAACTGTCACTAAATGAATATACAGTATGATGATGATGATGATCAACCGGTTATACCACAGACATAGTGCCAAAAACAGGCAGTACGAGTGCGGCCGTGTACTAATAAAGTTTAGATACCATCTCGTTCTAAGTCAACAGTTCACAAGGAGGGTACCGGCCCACTAGGTACGGTCATGTTTGAAATGTGGGGTTATGCACGTGCCTGCATGCTGAGCTCTAAATTTGTCCTCCCATTTCAGCGTCAGCGGGCGATTCATTTTCCGCCAGTTTGACAACATTTGCAAAGTCGACGTTGAATAAGTTGGCGACGTTGTCTTTGCCTCCTCCATATCGCGGCTCTGTTAATAAGAACTCTTTGTTCGCCAGCTGCAGGATCTGTGACGTACGCTTCTTCAGCGCCGTCTCGAGATCTACAGATTAATTCACAAAGCACAAACAACACATAATATGTGGCTGACTGCGCAACAAAAATAAAACCGTATTACTTTCAACTTATTTTGTTGCATTGCAGTATGCGTGAACCCATGCAACAAAATACATGTTCTCTGTTCAAGTTTGTAGTGCCACGTTCTGCCCTGTGATGAACGGTATACACAGCGGCGTCGTGGATTACTCAGTAGGAGACTATAGGAGGGACGGAAAATTGCAACTATTTCGACATATCTGCAAATTTTCGACAGAGGGCATTATGGCAGAGGCATTATGGGTGCTCATGATAAAATTTTGCCTTGAACTTTTGCAATAATTAGGGGTAATTTAGCCCCAAATTTTGGGAAAATAAAACTACGAAAACTTTCCGACAGACTGAAATTGGAGAATTAAGTCATTTACAGTACAGAGGTCATGAAGCACGATTTAACTGCACCATTGCTAAGGGCCAATGAAATCTAATGTGTCAAAATCATTCAACTGACAAACTCGTGGATCAACGCATGAGGTTTTAATGTGAATAATCCGAATGCTTATCAAAGGGTTCTTCTCTTGCAAATAAGCTGAAAAAGACTGGTTTGCTAGCTGACAACTACCTGCTAGTACGAAGCCACTGTCCATGATGGTCTTGTGCTGAGTCCGCCAGACCGTGTAGAACTGGTGAAAGGCCCCGACGTAAAGGTCGTTCATAACGCCAACAACATCCAACCGCCTGTTGCACTGCCTGTTACACATCACAGTATGAAACAAGCGATGTACACATACGCATAACTGCGCAAATTAGGTAAATTTAAAAAGCGCCACAGTAGAAATATATCTGTAAAATTTCACATTAAAATGCCGAACGGTTGCTGAGAAAACAGCAAAAAACTCAGGGTGTAGGTAGCGTTACATTAGGGGATTTTAAGCGGCTTAAGTAGACTACAAACCACAAGGACACATATAAAACCACAAGTCACAACAAACTAAAACACAATACATGGTGCTGCAAAAAAGTGGACCCCTAAAGTTTTTAGCTGTTTTCTCAGCAACCGTTTGGAATTTTAATGTGAAATGTTACAAATTTATTTAGTAAAATGTTCTATGGCTAAGCGCCAAGTGAAATGTGATTATAGTGAAAAATGACAAAGTTACAGATTTTTTAACATGACCACCTACCGATTTTTTAGCATTAAAAATGTTCAAGCTAAAAACGTTAATTAATATTCAAAAACCGGTTACCACGTTACTGCCGATGACGCCACAGTTACGTTTTAATAAGCAGTTATTTATTTTGTTTATAAATTATTACTAAATTATTGTTCTTTTAAAGCAATCGCCGCCTGCCCACTGGATTCATCTTCCAGCAGCACGGCGCGCCAGCACACACAGCGCTCAACGCACAGAACTCGCTGCGGGCCAACTGTCCAGATTTCATAACAAAGGACCAGTGGCCTCCAAATTGGCCGAATATAAACTCAATAAACTATCATGCGTGGGTGCAATGTTGGAGGCTTACCGCAAGCTTAAAACAAAGCCGAAAACAATCGCTGAACTCAAGGAAACGCTGCCGGGGCATATCTGGGGCAACTTGCCACAAAGTTGTGGAAGACTCCTAAAAGTAAGTGACTGAAGGCTTGTGTTGGAGCTTGGAGCTGACGGTGGACACTTCGAACATTCACAGTGACAATGGAATTTTGGCATCTGATCATTAGTTAACTGTGCAGTTTCAACGATGTTATTGCATTGGTGTTGTGGCTTGAAATTTTTAATGCTGAAAAATCGGTAAGCGGTTATATTAAAAAATCTATAACTTCGTAATTTTTTAATAGAATTACATTTTACTTGGCATTTAGCCGTAAAACATTTTACTAAATATATCTGTAAAATTTCACATTGAAATGCCAAATGGCTGCTGAGAAAACAGCGAAAAACTTCAGGGGTCCACTTTTTTGCCGCACCCTGTAGATGGATATGACTGTATCAGCAGCACATAAAATTAGCATTTCACCTGTTAAGACAGTCTCCTCTCAGAGTTAGCAGCGTCAGTCGTGTCAAATTGATCCCAGTCAGCGCAAATGGAAAGTTCTACAGCGCAACCACAACTGTACGTGTTAATCAATAATCACTACCAGTTACAGCAAGCCTGTGTCATACGGTTTGCGAAGGCTCAAACCGACCTCCACAGTGTGTTGGCCAATCCTTTCACATTTTTCAGGCGCAAATCTATACCCCATGGACGGGGTCAGTGTTATCGTGATCTGCCAGTAGCTTATCTACGGCCATATGCCATAAGCCACATTACAAGTCTTGCCCGTTCATCCGGGCTCGGGCTCCTAACTCAAAAACAAAACAAGAAATATTATTAGATTGTGACCAATCTAATGTACTCCTCGCACGCATCATTTTCTTTTGTATTCTTCTAAGAACTTTTTCGTTCCTTTCGGCTTGTATTAGAGACCCGGCGTCTATTTGAGACCGGTCTAATATTATACCAATAGTGACTGGCGTCGAGGTCGTTATTGGAAAATGTCTCCTCGCCTATTTGGCACTGCTATCAAAGTATGGTGCCTCAAAGATAATGAGGTCACGACCTTGACCTTTTGGGGTCATGTGACGTCATCGGTCACGTGACTATTCGACTCGCGGTGGTCGACTTCCTACGGGTGGTCCGTTGTGACCATGCATCGATCTAGCACCGTTATGGAGATATGGCCGTTTGAAGTTCTTCCAGGAAGGCTCTTCCAGAGGTCTGTCGTAAGTCGGTCGGTCCTCAATATTACACTGATCTCATATACTCCTCTTTGCTACGTTAGGAACGTAGCACGCGAGGAGTAAAAAAGCATAGAAAAACCATCAAAATTTGTTGCGGGTCACAAGAAAACATTGATATTCAATGCTGATTTTTTTCTAATAAAGCAAATTTATTACCAGTAGCCAGTAGGTAGTTTCGTTTTATGCTTTTATCATCATGGTTGTATTTTTCATTCTATGGGCAGTTGTCAGCACTTTTGGACCATTCTGTCCAGCTTTAACATTGTATTCTATCTACTGTAATATTGTAGCAAATAAAAAAAATATATGTAACCTACACCATGTCTCAGAAAAAAATATGCCAGTGTTATTTTTTTAATAACTCCGTGAAACATTGGCAGATTCTAATAATTTTTTGGCACGCAACGCCGTGAAGAAACTTGATGTAAATGTTTTTAGTTTTGCCCACCTCACGTTACTACACTACCTTATGAAATGCAGAAGTCGTAGTTTGACGTTCACAACAATAAATTCATGCTGGGTAACACTAACACTAACTGAAATCATGGCTGCTAGATATAATACTCAATGCCCGTAAGAAGCAAATCCACTAAGATGCTGTTACTCTGTGGAAACAACGCCATGATAAATGCGCATGTTAAAACTCAAAACTGGGTCAAACACCTGATCTGACACACTGCATGACCCGTGACCCAACCCGACCCAGCCAATATCACTGATCCAGTGACCTAGTGACCTGGTTTCATCTCCAGGGGGCATGTATGTATGAGTCATTCATTGAGTATGTATGTAAAACACATCAGTGTGACAAGCCTGTGTATGATGGCATGAGAGTTTGTAGATGCTACGAGCCAGCTGCTGACACTTCAGTTCAGTCACAAAGTAAAGCAGCTGCACTAGTGACAGGAAACCAACGCCTCGCAGGTCTGTAGCCGGGTCACTGCCTGTAGTGTATATGCAAGCAATCAATCAATAACAACTGATATGATCGATATCAGGCATGAAGTGATAAAATAATTGAGGCTGTGGTTACATGCAAAACAAAAAGGGAGCTTTTTCGGAATTGCTTAAATTGCAAATATTTGCGATTTATTTTACATCATTGTAACCATGTCCACATTATTTTCAAAAGTGTCTTGGTTTACTATGAAACATTTTCAGACATTGCGCGATTGAGCATGGCTTGTAGTAGTAGGTGGTTACTGGATAGATGTAACAACATATTTCAAGAAAATGTTTTAGTACCATCATTCAACCTCTCAGCGCTGGGAGCAAATGCTGAAAATGTTTCGAAACGTTTCAGCATGACTGAGGATGGCTTGAAAATAAGAGGTGTTTCGACATAAAAATTAAACAAAAATGTTTCAGCTACATGGATTTTCCAGCGGAAAATATTTTACATGTACGACGTAATCACGTCTATAACAGTTTTGAAAATGTTCGATTTTTCCTGTCTTCGAGCAGTGTGCGTTCTTTCTAATCCCAAAACATTTTCAACAATAATACGAAACAGCTTGGTTTAAGCAGCTACGGCATGTCCATCTCAGTATAAAACCAACCGACAAGGCAAGTCAGCCTTCCACTGAGTATCTGTCTGGCTAGGGCTAAGGCAGGGCGCATTCACCTGTGTTGGGTCGCAGGTAACACTGTATGATCCTATATGGCAGGTGACGCTGCATAGCTCTAAGATGGGTTTTTACATACAAGAGCTAGCTAGCTAGCTATAGCGCGTGTTAGCTATGGTAATTCTGTCCGTCCGTCTGTCACGACCAGGTATCAAGACCAGGTGAGATAGACTTTGGGTTTACACCATGCGATAGCTTAGTGTCTCTAGTATTTCGTGACAAAATTTCATGCCACTGGTTGAAAGGGGTCCCCATGAACGACGGGGGGAAAAAGGGGCACCCCTCCCAAAAAAAACATTATTCTACCGCTATTGGTTCGTCTAACGTGGAAATGGTTGCATATAGCCACAGACATCTGCTTATCATAACACTGGTAACGAGCTTTTTAGAAATGTCAACATCGATGACCTTGAATGACCTTGAACACCCAAAATAGGGGGTTTTAGTGAATTTTTCACGATTTTTGGATGCAACACACATTTCAAGAGTGAATTGTGCCGAAATAACTGGAAATAGACCAAGACAACCTGCATATGAAATTTTTGAATGTAGACCTTAGCAGTCTAAGTCTGGACCCTCTAGATTCAAGGAGGCCTGCGCACACGGGTGTCAAAAAGGGGTACCCCTCTAATAGTGGTTATTTATCCAATGTTGGCTTGTCTAGCGTGAAAATGGTTGCAGATAGGCACAGCCATGCTGCTTATCATAACAAGCACTGGCAACGAGCTTCTTAAGAATGTCAACATCGATGACCTTGAATGACCTTGAACCCTAAAAATATTGATATTAACTGATATTTTGGCGATTTGTGGCTGCAAAAGAGTTGAACTTCGATGAAATGGATGGAGGTAAACCAAGATTACCTGCGAACAGGAACTGCCATAGGCTCTCGCGCATCTCATGAGCATTAGCTCAGGTTTCTTGTTGATGAAAAGCTATACACGCCTATTTAACATTTAACTGTTGTTACCTTGAAAGCCGATCTGTTCCCAGTGACTGCCGTAGCGAGAACAGTCGACCCTGACGCCCGTCAACTGACGATAGATGGTCTGCAGTACTCGACAGTGTACTGAATCATCGTTGTTAAACGGACCTATGCAGACAGACAGACCACTTCGTCAAACGTCCATTACAATACAAACAAATTATACACGCTGACCAAATTACATACATATGTACAGGGTGAGCCAAAAAACAGACTGTTTTTGAGTGTTCATAGTTTAGCAACCATCAGTGATATAGAAAGACATGTGACATGTCAAGTTTTGGAATTTTGTTCAGAAAAATTTTTTTATTATTATTATTCATTGAATATTTTTGTCTATTTTGCGGAAAACTTCACTACACCTGAAATTATGCTGAACTGGGCAGTAACCCCAAAAATTTAACTAAATTTTCATTCGACATTTTTCTAGTCAAAATTGACAAACTGCACGCTTTTCTACACCACAATGATCAATGCTCAAAGATAGTCCAATTTTTGGCGCACTCCATTTTAAATGCTCGAAATTTCACTAACTACTGTACAGCTGTCCATGAAGTTAAAGACAATATCAACAACCAGGTAGCATGACTAACTCGCGATAGGCAGACTGATTGCAAGACTGCAAATTAATTTGGTATCTTCAGAAATGCAACAAACTTACAAAGCTCAAACACGGCTGAGACTACTACTGCTACGACTACGACTACTACCACTATTGGTAGTACTATACTATTGGTACTTACATGCAGCGGTGCAGAACACAAAGTCACGTTCATTGGCTAGATCTTCATGCAAACTTGGTGAACCACAGAGTCGATGTAGCAATGCATGGAACCCGCGGCGTGGCAGCGATGTTACAATTGACGACTGTACGCAACAAGCAAGACCGACCATTGTCAGAACACCATGCCATGTTCACTGGCGTATCCGGGATCCACAGGAAACACTCAACGAGAGCATGGGGAGGGATGTCTCTTCCTCACTGGGAGAGGAGTCCCCTTTCCACTCAAAAAAAGTTTGGGGAAGAGCACGTGCCCCTTCTGCCTCCATTACTCCTCTCCCCTACGGCTACACCAGTGGCAACACTGCAGTAGTCATTCTGATGCAGTAGTCTGAGAATGGGTAAAAGCATCTACGGGCTTCATTTCTGCAGCTGACGATGCGGATCTATCTTCATCCAAATTTTTCTGCTAAGCTCCGAAAGATGCACATTTTGTTCAATAGAGTGTGTAATGGCTGTTCTAGCTCTAATTAGTTGATTATTTATTTGTAGAGAATTTTATTATATCTTGGACTTAAAAGCTTTCAAAATAGCATAATAGTCCATTATTAATAGAACAAAAAATTAAAATGAAACTTAAGTTACGAATGGGTTTTTGGCTTTTGAGTGGGTATAATCATGAGATTAAACCTACGAAAAACTTTCAAAAAATTCTGAATTAGGAACTCTTTGAGAATAAAATTTACAAAAAAACTGCAATAAAAACTCACACAAAAGTTACAAAAACCCTTATATTTTATTACTAAACTGCTGACTCAAAAGAAAGAATTAGAAAAAAAACAGATCTTAGAATAATCTTGGAAAAACTCCTAAGCCCCAAATTCCGAAGGTCAATTAAGCTTAGTCCTATACTAAAAGTGGCATACAACCTGGGGCGGTATGCATAACAACGTCGTAGATTAGTTGGGACGTAAGGCCTACGTCACGACTAACTACTTCCAAACTAGAATGTTACATTCGATGGCATGCAAAACGCTGTCGTAGCGAGCGACTAGCTAGTCACAACGTAGTTGACGTCAGGTAGTTTGACTCTGGAATTTCCTGGCATAAACGTGCCCAGCCTCACTCAGCGTGCAGCTAAAAATAGACACAGGCAAACTTGTTGTCTGCTGCAATTTCGGGTGTGCTTGGGCCTAATTACCGCTCCATAGCCTAAGTAAGAATGCACGATGCGAATAAACGAAATGTATCGAACGCTAAATGTTTTATTAAGCAACTTTGAATACTGGAATTAGTTTCAATAGCGTAAATGACTCAACAGAAATTATATACGACACATGACGTGATTGCAGCTGCTCTTTAGCGACATTAGTTTACATTGATAATAACCGACTAAATACTTACGTCAGGTCGCTAGAGCGACTAGAGTTAGTTCGGACGTAAGCGTCTGACTAGCGTTACAACGTCGTTATGCATACCAACTTAGCACTACATCTGACGTAAATCGATTTTAGTTTTGAAGTAAAGTTACGATGTTGTTATGCAAACTGCCCCTGGTGATTTTGGAGTAGTCTGTATTGGTGTCAGATTGGTGAGAATACCTTATATTTGTCGAGCAGATCCGAGTGTTGCAGATAGCTCAATGTCTCAGCATAACTAATGGGCTCTAAGCCAACTGACACAGCTGCGTGTGCTTCTGCATAATAATGGTCAAAGCAACAGTTTCATGCAATAAACGTTTGCAAATGTTTTTGCTTATTTACGTCCAACAAACATGTTTTTAATGTTTTTTTATTTCCTGGTTTTTGGTGATGTTTAATAATATTTACATTGCAAAAATTAACTTGTAACTGATAGAGAATTTTGTATCGCGATTTACTTAATGATGTGAATAATAAAAATTTTCAAAATTTAAAAAATTGTATCCTGAAGCAATGAATTTAGTCCATACGTCAAATAAAAAAGTTGTGTTTTCCATTCAATGTTTACAAACAAATGTTTTTTTAAAACAAATATGAAAATGTGTCAACATAAAAAGATTTCTCACGTGTATACACAAAGTGAACATTATATAAAAAGTAAACCAGAAAGCACAATGCGAAATAATTTTTCTCAGGAGAGCATTTCTCACCTCTGTTTTCAGCATCGTCTCCAAAAACCAAAAGTCAACAACATAACAGTCATTCAATAGTTATGTACCATATTATGACTGACTGATATCTGATACAATCAAAAAATAAATTAATTAAAAGACAAATAAACCATAATGAAAGAGGTGTAAAATCAGACGATTACCGGGCTCAAGGGACGCAACCAAATCCCACTCAGCAGACACAGCAGTCACTACGACTTCACTGCCTAGACACAAAAACCACAACAGTACGTCACCATCACTGGAGAAATACTAAAGCCGATGTCAGACGAACGACAAAATCGGCCGACTTTTGTGGGCGTGGTTGAGTTGCCCGACAAAATCGGCCGACAAAATCGGTGAACCATGACACACGGCCGATAGTTTTGTCTGCTACTTCATACGTTATCAGCTAGCAC
>Ga0056128_1006206_pt1 | contig 15086 bp, 9 predicted proteins | sample WorMetLIZISLAND2_FD_71113 | JGI IMG/M metagenome (GOLD analysis project Ga0056128, IMG submission 71113) | Marine gutless worms symbiont microbial communities from Max Planck institute for Marine Microbiology, Germany - Olavius geniculatus... ...
CTGCTAGTTCTAGACCTATATTAGATGCTGCTAATGCTTAGCCTCTGAGTACTGGCAGTGTCACTGTCAGTTGTCACAATAAACAAATTCCACACAAAAGTACAACTAAGTTGATAAAACTTCCTAAAGCTAGGGGGAAGCTTTCCCCCCTGACCTAAATTGGAAACAGTTTGTCTCTTTCCCCCCTCTGTGGAAGGCCCTGCTGCTGACGTTACTTGACGTTCCATCTTCTTACAAACTGAGCCTGCTGTTCTGATTGTTGAACTTTTCTGTAGAGACTACTACCCTGCATACTATATTTGACGCTGTACTGTATGCCGTAAATGTCGTTGCTAGTAAGCTATAGTGGGTTTTATAGGCTAGTTTATACGGTACCGTACAGCTTTGGTGAATATGCACGACTAAGTGTTCGCTTTAAATTTCTCCAGATAGGAGGCACCCATGTTTGTGTCAAAAAACTGGCAAAATCGGCTGACGTCTAGCAAAGTATCAAAAAATAAAAAGGGTGGCGTTTATTGTCGAACTGAATCACAGCCTAATTCTTTTTTACACGCAGCATAGGCCCAAATGACATGTTTTCTGTCGGTATTTTAGACGTCAGCTCAAGCATTTCTACGAGTATATTATATGCTACGCTTACCTTGCTTTCTACTGGCACATGGAGCGCGCGTCCGAGCTTATTCGCAGTTGGCGCGCTATATAAATTACTTACTTACTTGCTTACTTACTTACTGAGATCATCGCGCTGGTATCGCTACTCGGTCAGGCCGTCAACACGTCTCCGGCATGCATTTATTTATGCTGACCACACGGTATTTCTGGTCGCCTTACCACCCATCTTTATTGATTACTGCCCATTATTAATGGTGACCACCCCGCGTGCAGTTATTACGTCGGATTCCATTGTACAATTTCGCGTTAATGTAGCAAATGTTAACGGGCGGTCAATTATTCGGCTATTTACCGGCTATCGTCGGTCTTTCGGTCGCCAAGAAAAGGTCAAAGGTTGATCGTTTCATTAATCTCCTATAAGAACAGTAGCAGCAGCAGCAGCAGCGCCAGCAGCATTGTCTCAGCAAGAAATACGCGACAGAAATATTCGTTGTCACCGCTGCCACCAGGTGTCGCCAGCTCGTCGGTCCGTCGCAGAATAGTTGGTGAAGATGGTAACACCGGTGTAATGCATAACCCTCCTACTACTTGCTGCAAACCGCGGGTCCAATTGTTCGTTCGCGCGGGCAATGGATGGCCGCATAGTGCGCTGCGGTATCATTAGCTCATGCCAATCAGCTGGCACTTCCAAGATTGTAAAGCGCTTCTGGTCTTGAAGAAGCATGTAAGAAGCGCTATAGCAAGTACGTGGACTTTACCTTTTACCTTTACTACCACAATTTTTTACACCCATCCGATCAGGCCCGTCGAGAGGGTGGGGTAGGGGGTTAGCTACCCCGGGCCCCGCGACGTTTGGGGCCCCGCCGTCGGCCAGAAATATAAAGTACGCCAGAATGTACCATTTTGAAAAGAAAAATTAAAAAATTTTCTCTCCAGAGGGGCCCGTAAAATGTTTGGGGGCCTTGCGAGAATGTTTCCCCGGGCCCCGCTGTGGCTCTCGACGGGCCTGCATCCGATACCACTGGGGTCACCGTTGACCCCAATCATTTTTGTCTATTATTAACAAATTTCTGCATGTAAGTTTGTTTCTGATTTGCTATTTATTCGTTATACTTAATTTCATATGCAACAACTGTTGTAACAATTGTAGATGCAACTGTTGCAGTATTTGTTACTAGTTTTTTACACTGCACTACCTTGTAATAGACCTCTAAACCGCCAATTCATAGCCGCCGCCGCCGCGAAAATGGCGGCTAGTCGAGAAAGATTTTGTGATATCGGTTTGTATGACTAAAAACCGCAAAGCGCCGTAGAAATAACGTCCCGTAACGTAGCTTTCCCTTCAATCAGTCACACAGCATTACAAATTACAATGTACAGAACACTTACTAGCCTACGCACTGCATGATGTATTGCAAAATATACCGGTTGTGCATTGCATAGACGTAAAAAACGTTCCAGAAAAAAATATTTTAAAAATGTTAAAAGTCCTTAAACGCGTGGAAGAAAAAACTGTTCATAAACGTTGAATAAAAACGTTAACCTTAGTTTGTTCGACCTCATGCCTAATACCTAATTCTGTAGGTGCAGTACAGCCAGAACTAGGAAGATAGATAGAGAGAGAGAGAGAGAGAGAGAGAGAGAGAGAGGAAAGATAACGAATTTTATTTAATTTCAATTCAACCGTGTATTCATATCACACTAGACTAACTAAGCAAACTAACACAAAACCGAAATCTGCATGTGACCTATAAGTTTGTTTCTGTGATAGTTTTAAAAGTTCTTTTCCAAGTTCTTGATAAAATTTTCGGTGGGTCCTAAACGATTTTTTAATATAGAAAATGTAGCACAAAAACGTAGCAAAAGTATAAAAACTGCACGAAACTGCAGGAACGTAGCGAAAATGCTAAGCCGCCGTTGCCGCGAACATCGCGGCTAAGCCGGAACCTTAGCCGCGAAAATGTTAAGCCGGCCGTGAAATTCACGGCTAGCCGGCTTCGGGGTCTACCCTGTAATTTGCTGCATTACGGGATAAGCATGGGGCGTGGAATAGTCTGCTAAGTAATAATTCATGTCAGATCTCGGCGTGACGAAATGTCACCGTTTCGTATCGGTATAAATTTCGTAGGTGGACGGTCGTCGGTTACAGCACGAAGTGTCGCCGGTTTGCACGGCAGATAATGGACAATCAGCAAATGTATTATCGCCGTGGTGAAATATGGGAGTCGAATATGTATGGCTGAATACCAATGGCCGACTGACTAATGTCGCGTTATATGTTTGTCAGAATATACTATGGCAGCACATTACATATAATCTACGCAATCGACGACCAGCACCGACTCGTCCTAATGTAAGTTACGCGGTCGGCCATAATTATATCGGATCCTCTTTCTTTTACTGAATAGCCATTAAACAAATGCACGTAGACAGCAGCCGTGAGTGATAAAATTTAGCACAAATGTCCGGTACTCTATGCTTTTTAAGCGAAACCAACAACAACATTACGTAGGTTTTTCTACAAGATTTAGTTAGTCTTCACATAACCGCCAGTTCATATACAGCGTTGAGTACGCTATCTACTAAAATTAATTTGCTTCGTGCTGCGGGTTAATACTGGACAACATCATTGCAAAAACCCGTAAATTTCCCTTTTTGTCTTGCCAAAAAGCTATGGCAAGCATTATACAACGGACCCACACAGTTTAGTGTCATACTGCAATGTTGATCTGAGGTGTTTTTTTTTCAATTTTACCAAAATGTTTGTTTCTTATTATCATTAGGCCTATACATTCATATTCCATTTTATTTTACAAGATAGTGTAAAAACACATTTATGATGTGGTGGAAAATATAAAATCGCATTGTCGCAAATTGTCTGCAAAGTGTGCTAGTGAAATTTTTTTAAATTGGTCAATAATTGGTGCAGATATAAACAAAAAACTGCCACGTTTTTATTGGCTCATCCTGTAGTAGGCCCCATAGGCTGTAGACCTAGTACGCCTTGTACGTCGATCTTATTGAAGGTCACTGCGTATGACAGTAGTATATACCGTGAGTGAAAAAAATACAATCTAACTTTTGTCCATGTTTATTCTGACTGTAGGCCGATTTTCACACATTCTTTGGAAAACTGCGCTACGGTAACGTGACATCAATCTCACCGCATTTTAACTGCGTCGTTGCAGTGTACCTTATGAAATGAGCTTAATATAAAATTTCAAAAATCACTCCACTAACTATTTTAAACGTACGCGAAAACTTGTCTTCTAAAACAATGTTCTGAAACTTACCAATATTGTTAGTTGATTTATATTGTCTAGTTTAAGCTATACAGTGGAGTCGTCCATAAATGACGTCACACAATTTTAAGGAAAAAATTCCCCCCTTCGTCACACTTCCCTGGACCCCCTTCAAATATGACGTCACAAACGTCTAATCCCCCACCTGGCAGCCTGTAGTGTAGAGTACAGAGATGATTTTCAGCATATCCTAATTCTAGAATATTAAAAAATTTATATCCATTATCAAAATTGTCTACTGTCAATTTAATGCATAAAATTGTGTGAAATTAAGCGCAGCGTTCCTAAATGTTTCTCGTCCTGACACATAGGGCTACGGCCAGTTGGCAACATGAATTTGGCTGCCTATTGTGTCTTTCCACAGATGTGACGCGTGTGACGTCACATTTTCTTTAACCATTGTTGCCTTCGGCACACGTCGTCACAATAATGTAAACCCCCTCCCCCTCGGAGCGTGACGTCGTTTATGGACGACCCCACTTTCGATGTTCGTCAACAATGAAACGGCGTCGTTGGCTAAAAGGTAGCGAAGCAGGTAGGCTAGTTGCAATTTTTCGACGGACAGTGCAAATTTCCTACGAATTCTAACATTGCTTTTAAATTACCCCAAAATTGGGTTTTAACCCCGAATTTTGCGTTTCTTGGACGATAATTTTCCGACAAAGGAAAATTTTTTCAACAGTTTTCCAACCGCCAAAAATTTCGGGCGGGCAATTATTTCCTCCTCCCGTCACGACGCCACTGAATTTCGAAGCATGCAGTGTGTTATTCGTGGAATCGATTGCTGACGCTGATGCTATTCTGGGCATCCCGTCAGACGACGTGACACGAGACCTGACTGTGTAGATTGTATACACGTGTGTGCATCATCACGACAGATCAATTTAATGACAGCCGCTGTCGCACTGCTCTGCCCCCACGCCGCTATCACCAAGCGGTAAAAAAATCCCGTTCCTTAAAATCTTCCTTTTTTACCATTTTCATTGCAGAAACCTACAAAATGTCGGTGCAGTTTTTTTTTTGTTTGACGTCAAAGTAATCTTTTGCTGAGAGAAAAAAAACGGTTTGCATTCAATCTGTTATGCTGCAGTACTTGTACTTTACTTTTCGTTGGTATTACTCAGTGTGTCAGTTTGGTTTTCGTGAGTTACAGTTAATATTACACGGTATGTCTTAAAATACAAAAAATAAAAGAAATAAATAATAACCAATTTTTACCCGCGTCTTTACGTTTTTGTCAGACTGTAACCGGAAACACAGACTTTTTTTCCGGACGTAATCACGTCGAGGTGCACGTAGACTCAGTCACACTCACACACACACACACGACCTGCCATCAAAAACGCTCTTCAACATATTAAGCTGTAATTTGGGTGATCGTTCGAAAACGTGGGCCCAAAGTACGGTTTCATGAAAAACGACTCCGTGCAATAGACCCCGGATTTCAAATGTTTAGCTAAGTGCGTAGAACTGCTTTAATTTAGTAAACGGCAATAAAACGGGTAAAAAAAGCTTCACAATAACTTAAACACCACAGCCTTAAGTCACTATTATACCCCGTTTACACGATCAAGCAAACATCGAGCAAACATCGAGCTGGCTCTTCCAACTAACTAGAGCCAGCTCGTCGAGCCAGCTCGCCGAGCCAGTTTCATCGTGTAAACGGGGTATTAGGCAGATATGCGACTTCGTGCGCATCGAGTGTCGATTTGACGCCAATAGTTTGTCTTGCAATGAAAATTTGCTGTGAGTTTGGGACACAAGCTTTTCACATTGTGTGACAGCATGGGCGTAAGGACGGGAGTATTATACATATCCCTTTCAATCAAGCCAAGTAAAGTTTTAAGCAGTAACAATGATGAACGAATGGTTGATAGACTTATTCCATTTCCAATTTGTAAACAGCAGGGTATGGTAACGGAAATAGCAACTGGTAGTTTTTACTCGAGTTTTAATTAGCGTGTACTGGATATCATCATATCAAGACTAGTTTCCGATACGAAAAATTGGCCTCCCCAGAACAAATTTTTGGTTATCGAGACAACGTAACATCTGTCGCAGTAACTAAAACTATAGGCCTAAATATAGCAACAGAAAGCTAGAAGAGCAATTGCATTGCAAGCGGCGCGGCCCGCGGGTACAATAACTGACACCCACGCACGCTCGGCAGTCACCTGACTTGTGACGTCAGCCGGTGTCCGTCCGCCGGCGTATTTGCATTCATAACCGCGACAGATTATCGGCGCGCGCCATAAACGCTGCATCCGGGAAATCAGGTCGGCCACCTCATGCACATTGGCTGATTTATGATCCGGTATCGTCCCATCTGCCCCCTTAGTTTTCGCTTGTCGCTGCAGTCGTAGTGTTTTCTCCTTACCTTGCTGTAACCCGCCATCGCTTTCGGGTTGGCAGTTTCTTCTACGGAAAATTGACCTTGACTGTCATCGGGCGCGTTTACCCGGAGATACTTCATTCCTATTTCCTGATCGGGTGAATGGTAAGGTTCAGCCGGAACCCTACCGGTCTTGGCCGCTTCCGACGAGTTATCTGGGCTAGTTGGAAAGCATGAATTTAATATCTCACTATGGTAGGTCATTGGTCCCACGCCTGTCTGGCGTGCTCTGATCGGTGCGGAAGGTCGTGAAGCTAGCTGCGCGATTCTTGGTATCGTTCCATATCTCGTAATAAGACATTACCTGGTCGACTTTCACTATCGGTGCTGGCGGTGGTGGTGTTAGTGCGGGTTTCGCTACCTGGCTCATCCTGACCACCGGTGATGTAGTTCGCTAAAAACTACTGCCGGTGTTTTCCATTTTTACTTGGAACAGTTGCCGATCTGTATACTGTATGCAACCCTGATCAATTTGGAGGCAGGACCCGGCCAATGTCCGGCTTAACCGGATCCCATAGGAGTCTCCGATTATCCCGAACCGGGGCTATATCCCGGAACAACTCTCGGTGCGTAGCTCCAAGCCAGTGAACCAACTGGTGTCTCCACCGTAGCCTTAGCCTTTTGGCAATAGCGTCGGAACGACTAGTAGCTTGGAACACCGGAGTGTTCACCCGTATCCGGTAACACCAGGATGGTGCTTCACCGTTGCCGACTGTTAGTTAGTTATCGGTGAGGTTTAAGCGACTTTTGCACGACGTCCGTTATCTTCGGAATCCGTGAGCAGAGTGAGGAACTGAGCGGCTTCGCTCGCTTTTATATGCGGACGATTGCATTCGACCGAGCTTGTCCGTCCGAAAAAATAGGGGTGAAAGGTATAGCCCATTACGTAGGGGTGTACGATTACGGCTATTTCTAAGAGGTATCTAAGAGGTTGCTACGAAGTCGGACTCGGATGTTTAAAACGTCGAGACCTACCAGGTAATAGGGTTGGGCAATCGGATTGGATAATTTGATCCCAACCCAGCCCACATTTTGAGCGAAACGAGAGAGCAGTAATAGGATCAGTCACAAGATACGTTAGGTCCAGCTATGGAGAGGCCTCTGAACATTAAGCTACATCTCGGGTGATCGAAAAAGTGGGCCGGAAAGGATACGGCCATTGAAAAACGCCCCCCCAATGTCTCTAAAAAGATCCCTCCCTCGTCCCTCACTCGTGCGGTGCGGGGGCCGGATCGGTCTACAGCTGAAGGGGAATAAGACGCAGTGGTGGCGACGCCGAGGTGCGTGGGCGTGCTATCATGGATTGGAAATAGTGTGCGACCGATGCGACGACGATGCAACGCGACAAGACTGCGTGCTGCAAACACCGAGCTAGCGCCACAGTGCACTCCACGCGACTCGCAAACAGTACACACCACCGATAGGCCTACGTTATGTATATTGCGTCCTTGCTCCTCTAAGCGCATAAGCTCTGTAGCCTGTAGCCTGTAGGCCTACAGTGATGGAAAGGACAGCAAAAACTACCAAGATCAAAACTGACATCTCAAGAGTATGACGATAATCAACATTGCCATTACTTATCTCGATAATGGCACGTTTCCGCACTGTCTATACACCGTAGGTCGTAAAAAACGTGGCACTTTACTTTTGTCCATATCTTCGCGAATTATTGATCTATTTTCAAAATTCCTCACTGCCACACTCTGCAGACAATTTTACAATAATGTGATTATTATATATCTCACCACACGGTAAATGCGTTTCTACACTACCTTGTGAAATATAAATGTAAGCAAAAACTAACGATAATAACAAAAATTTAGATAAATAAAAAAATCACTTCAGACCAACATTGTGATGAATCTGTATGACACTAAACTGTGTTAGACCCACACAGTTTAGTGTCATACAGACCATTTACTGCAATGTTGGTCTAACGTTTTTTTTTCAATTTTACCGAAATGTTTGTTATTATGGTTATGTATGCATATTTTATTGATATTTCACAAGGTAGTGTAGATACGCAATTACGGTGTGGTTAGATATGTAATAATCACGTTTTTGCAAATCATCTGCAAAATGTGCCAGTGAAAAAAAAATTAAAAATCGATCAATAATAATGGTGAAGATATGGACAAAAGTAAAGTGCCACGTCTTTTGGCCCACCTTTTATATAGGCCTACATCAGACTACATTATGTGTCACCTGTATTGGCGGCATGTTACCTGTATCAGGTGTCGATAATCGACTTCTTTCTGCATACATGTTGAGTCAACTTTTGGACAAATTACATAAAGATCTGCATGCTGTCATTACATCAACAGGAAGTGCTACACGTAGAGCTCTACAGCCTATGCAAACACTGTGAACTCGATATAGGACCATGATCTCAAGCACACATTTTCGGCTATGGTAATATCACGGCTAGCTCGGCCTACAGAGTACAGACAATGCAAGTTGCTGCATGCTGCAAGTTGGCCAACGTCCATTGCAAAACCGCTGACCATTCTCGGCGTCGACGAATGAAACGATATAGCTTTTGCAGCACGACCGATTACGCGCACAGCTACACATTTCTCCGTAGTGTGGTCTGTCGTCTGTCACAATCATGCATCTTGCTTCAAATCATTCGATGGATTTAGATGCCGTTCGGCTGACAGGCCTACATTGTGAGGTTCACTGACACATTGTGTTATATGGTATTCCAATGGAACGTCTGAAGGAGGGATTTGGGCATGGAACCCCCATCCAGCCAAAACGTTCAATTACAGCTTGCTGCTGCCACCTATCAAATAAAAACTAGAGATAATTCCGTCTTTTGCCAAATCGCATTGGTGCTTGTACTTGCGGACTAAATTCACATCTTCCAGCTACGAGTCACAAAGTCACCAAAACGTCGCAGTCGCCTCGTACGTCTTGGCTCAATTTGTGTCTTTCTTCGTTTGTTCCTCTGGGCAAAATGTCAACGAGATATTTATGCCGATGTGACAGTGTCCGGAGCTGCGTGGTGCTAAGGCGTCAGTTTACGCTTGATTTCCAAGCCTCTACGTGCGCCGCCTTCAGTGCGTGGTCACTCCAACTTGCTAGTCTATCTCTCATTGCGAACCCCGCAATAGCTTCAATGAATAGCTGATAGGCACGCAAGAAATACGTTGTCCGAAATGACGAACAGAATTTCGTTCAATTTTTTATTTATTTCTGAAACTGCTTTCCATCACTGGGCCGATAAATATCATGATTCGTGACAAAGGCAAAGACCAAGTTTTGAAGACTAAAAATTAACAGCGGTCTATTTATTTTTGCAGTTGTATGCCAAAATTAACCGCGGGGAAAAAAATAACCAATTTAGCACATGCTGCAACCTGTAAGGTGGACGGCCAGATAATATCCAGTAAAATTGTAGTCTCCTACAGCAATAGCTGCAGCGCTATAATTAGCCGTGTTGTAAAGAGATGCCTTTGCCTATAGCCTATTGTCAGAACTTTTGTACAGAATCACATTATTATGTCCTTGCCAGTGTGTGGGTAGGAAGCCAGGACTAACCTATAAAGAAAAAGATCTCAGTCCATCGCTATAGCTGATTATCTGCTCGTTAGGTTCTGCCCGCCGGTGACAGTTTTACTCACAATGACATGCAGTCGCGTAGGCTACGCAAGGTCCATTCAGAAATAAAGATATTTTTACAGCTTCAAATTACAGTCCTTGGTATTATATACAGAACATATTAATTAATGTCTGCGTTTTGTGTCATGCCGTTTTTTCAGTGAATTATGTTTTGTGCGTATCTTACACCATGAAACACGTCAATCCACACGGTAGTGTAGCAACGTAACTGAAATACGTTGTGTTTAGTGCAAATTCACTCCGACAGAGTGAACCACTGGGAAGATTTCGAAAATCGATCAATAGGCTATTATTGGATTTGGTGAAATCAAAAGCTTACAAATCTTGCTGTTTTATACTTATTTTCACTGGATGTTTACGTATTGTCATTGCACGATATAACTGCAGTTCTGTCTGTGAACGCTTGTAACATTAACAATTACGGCAACTAAAATACAGCCTAAATTATTTATGAGTCTAGATCGACAAAAGAGGGGCTTAGCGGCGGGTACCGTACGTTATTCGAATACCGAAATTTTGCGCATCACTTCTCGGTGCTGCCTGGCGCAGAGATCAAGAGCGTTAGAACAAATAGCGGAGTTTCCTCTGCGTGGTGACTTTATTTCCTTGACGTCAGGGGCCCGCGGGCTCAGGAATTACCACAGTTTGTCACCAGAGAGCAGCACCCGCGGAGACGGTGAAAAGATGCATGATTCTCGCTAGACCAGACCATGCACGCGTTATCGTCCCAGCTGTTATACCCGGTGCTACCGTCGGCATAATATGCGATTATCCTGAAATAGAACTGTCATCTGAAACATCCTATTTTTTCACATTTGTCCTATGCCTGTAGCCTAGGCCTACTCATGAATTCTGTTTCAATCTGTATAAATATTATCTAGTAACTGGAAAAGAAAGTAATTCGTGTAGGCCTATTCAGCTAATTATTGCAGATTTGCAGCATGCAGTAATGCAAACGTAAACGGATGGAATATTAGCATGGACGGTTCACTTTCAGCTTTCTGCTAATGCCTATGCGGGGATACATGGTCAATGCCGTTATAATAGCTTTATGCATCTGCAATTCTGCATTCTACCAATACACAGGTATATACAATAAGGCGTACAGTTTATTACGTCCGGTATGGTGCACGTGAATATGCTACGCGCTGTCGCAGTAAAATAGCTCACAATTGTAATCATCTGTCATTCAGCCAAATTACAATAAATTGTAATAAACTTGAGCTTACACATTTAGTAGACAGTCAGTAATGGTAGCCTAAAAATAATGCTAGTAATATGCGAAATCTACCTTTAATTTCTTAAACTATACACTGCGTCACAGGAAAACAGAGCCATGCATTTTTATTTTTCTGATAATATTGGCAAATATGTAGCAATTTCAATGATACTATTTTCATCACATTTTCGGATACACCGCGGAAAAAAGCTTACCGCTTTAATTAGTTCACATTTGTTACTTTCTTCCAACGCAACGCACGGGACGTAAGCAACGTAAAGACTGACGCAACGACTACTTCTGCCCTTGCCTTTTGTCCGTTGAGTCACCCGCGTTCGTTGCGTCTGTTGCGTACTTACTTGCGAGTAACGCCGTGGCAAGGGGTTAATTAGGGGGCTAAATTTTGGGTTTTTGAAAATTTGTTAAATTTTTTGGTGGAAAATGTTCGTTCGTCTGCAAATGAAAAATTCAGGACTGAAACTCTGAATTGTGAGAAAATTTAAAGGCGAAATTAAAATTTTGAGTACCTTGGCGGAAATTTGCAGTTGCCTGTCGGAATTCTGTAGGAAAATTGCAAAATCCTGCATCTTCTACTTTTACCAATTCACGGGGCCGCTGTTGCTTGCATAAGCCCGAATTCCATTACGCCGACTTTCACCGAAACGTCCCCGCGAGGAAAGTTGTGGAGTGGACACAAATCATGAAAATCGGCGACATAAACTTGATTTGTGTCGCCAACTTTCGTGATTTGTCGCAAAGTCGGCGTAATGGAATTTGGGTTATACTTTGCTTACGTATTTTCTTCGTGCGTCGCGTACCGTTGACCGCTTAGCATGTTTTTCTGCGATTTCTGCGACTGTTGCAGACACTGAGACGTGCTAAAAATAGCCGCGTGTCAAGCTCGCTACAGTAACGTAATGGCCCGTTTACACGATCCAGCAAACGCAGTGGCGTCATTTCACTAAATCCTTGGGGGCCCACTCTCTCCCCCGTCCTTTCCCCTCCTTCCCCTTTTTTCCTCCTTCCCTTTTCCCTTCTCCTTTTCTCTTTTCCCTCCCCTCCTTTCCCCTTTCCTGCCCTTCCTTCCCCTTAAAAGTAGCCCCCTTAAATCCAGCTAAAAGGTCTGGGGAGCGCTGTAAACTCCCCAGCGGGTTTTAGGGCTGAACCCCAGCCGAAATCGAATTTGGTGCATTTTCGGCCTTAAAATGTGACATGTCGTAGCAACACTTTGAATGATTTTCCTGAGAATCAGTTGACCAAATTTCATGCAGTTTACACAGTAAATGTACACTGTATATAACAGCCATTAACAGACCAATAAATCTAACGCTTCTCCACTCTAACAACCTTGCATGTTCTATAACACACTTGAACTGACACAATTATACTCAACTAATGAGTCCAACTGCTAGGATAATAAATGTTTCTTTACTAGCCTACGTATACAAAAGTATATTATGCTTAGTTTACGTGTTGCCAATTAAAATCCATTAATCAACCAAAGTCTATTGCAAGCACACATGTCCTATGTCTTATCAGAAAACTAATGTAACACAGCGAAAAAAAAACATAAAATGCAATAATGTGAACACCATCATAGTAATCAGATCATCATGTTGTTCAAAATCTACTTCAAACTGTAATATTGAATAGTTCTGGTAACATTGGGCCTATCTGCTCTAGTTGGTTGCCAATTCTCAGGCATATACATGACATTTTAGCTGTTTCACGTTTAATCAAAGGTACAGTTTACAGAGAAAAACTGAAATCATAAATCCTTGGGGAGGGGTCCGTAGACCCCAGTCTCCCCTAAATGACGTCCCTGAGCAAACGTCCAGCAAATGTATTGAAAATGCACGTGCTAATTGCTCGACGTTTGCTGGATCGTGTGAACGGGGTATAACGTACGGCGGCTGTTGTGCAATGAAGCATGACCGCGGTGACGACTCGCCCAGTGCTGCCCCCTACACACCGCAGCCATTGGCAGGTGCCCGAATGACGTCAGAGCGTGGGCGCGCCCGCGCTACTAGGCCATAGACCAGCCGATCCCAACGACGCCGAGAAGTGATGCGCCAATCGTGCAATTATTTTCTAAACATTGCTGGATACTTCTTCAGCGTCACGCGTCATTTCCACACTTGCGATTTTTCGCAGTTACCGCAAACAACTTAACATGTTTAAACCATGTAGTAAAATACTACCTAAATACTCTGCTTTTCAGAGAGCCAACACTACCGTTTTTGTCTGTCCTGTTTTTCTATACGCAGATGTAAGAGTTTTATTAACTATGCGAAACTAGCATTAGCTTATGTGAAACTATCCTTTAAAGATCAAAATTTTAGCATAATATGGCTGTAAGAAACGACTGCATTGCATTTATCTCGAATAAGCTGGCAATGCAGTTCGCTGATGTCGTAGCAACGTTTTTGTACGAAATGTTTGTAATGCTGAACTGATACTGTCGAACTGGTTCAAATCGTAAGCAAAATACCTTGTTTTGTCAGCATAGGACATTTTTAAAGTGTCGCGAAAAAATGGTTTATTCTGTCTATAACGTGGTAGAAAACAATTCGTTGCACTTACACCATCGCATGACAATCAAACAGTCAATCAATAATGCTGGATTAAAGCTGGTTGAAATAACCCGCTTACAGTTAAGCAAGTGACTAAACTAATAAAAATTAAAATACGTAACATATACAACGCGATTAAAGTCCAAATTTTGAACGTTTAGCGTAAACAATGTCTGCTGTAAAACTGCTAAAAGCAAAAATTAATGGAGAACTCATTAGTGCAGTTTTTTGTGCATACACGCGTCGACGATCGTGCGTAGAACGTTTCTATCAATTAAACGTTTAAGTGACCATATTTCGTTTAAGACGCACCTGCGCGAAGCGACGAGGCGCCCAGCTTGGTGCCAGCGGCAGCAGTAGGGCGAGTGCTATTTATAGACCAGACCAATAATTGTTCGTCTGCACCGGCTGCCCGGCCCGAGTCCCTCAATACAGTCACTCACAATACCGCAGTAACCTGCAGCAGAGTCGCTACAGTCTCGTCCGCAGCAGCGACGTCGACGAGATTCTACGAGATTTTGCAAAATTTCGCGAGATTATCCACGACGGCGGAAATGGATCGACGACGATGAGTAGACTTAGGCGACGTTTGCACGGACGGCTAAGGCAGCAGCGCGACATTTGACGTCACTTCTGGTCACGTGATGTACGTGAACGTGGACCGGAAGTCGGTAAACCGGAAGTCGTCGTCGGTGGCGATGCATCGCCGGGAAGTCGTCGATCGGTTCTACGCGTTCTTCCGGTATCTGCACAGCACCTGGCTACAGCTGTTCAACCGCCCTTGTCCCCCAGGTCGGAACGAACTTATCTAACTTACTTCATTTTTTAATCCGTTACATAGTTTTGAGTGAAAAAACTCACTAGCTGTTTCATCAGCTTACTTTCTGGCAAGGCGCAGGAAATCATTTGTGTATTGTAGTAAAAAAAAGCCAAAACGTGCTAAAATTCCGGCGAGATTTTGCATTAAGTTCAGGGTTACAAACGTCCCGACCGAATTCTTTTAAACCAGGGATAGAAAACTGGTCCGATAAAAAACTAGCTGTTGAGAAATTTTATAAAGAAAACCTAAAAACTTCAAAAGTCCACTTTTTAAGGTCTTTCGATTTCTTATTCGTTGTGCAATTTAATAGCGATTGTATTTTATTTTATATATTAATCGTGATTCTTTTTAGTTCTGGCGTCAAAAGTTGAGCCGTTTGTTGAATCAAAAAAACTGCGACACGAAGACTGGTGAACTTAGTATATAATAAATGTACAAAACATCAGTTTATACACTTGTTAACGGCAACATTTAAGGACTTGCACATCGAAAACAGCAAAAATTACAAAAGGTGATATTATTCAGCAGCACATTGACACACAGT
>Ga0056128_1006208_pt1 | contig 15081 bp, 10 predicted proteins | sample WorMetLIZISLAND2_FD_71113 | JGI IMG/M metagenome (GOLD analysis project Ga0056128, IMG submission 71113) | Marine gutless worms symbiont microbial communities from Max Planck institute for Marine Microbiology, Germany - Olavius geniculatus... ...
TGTCAGATAATGTGTTGTGTAACGTGTTTAAGGATGTGGCAATGAAAGAACTGTTGGCTATTGAGAACAATGCCAGTTATTAGTTTGTTTTTTAGTTAAGTTGTTTATTTTTTCTATTATTTTGTATTTTCTTTTGTGCTGTCAGTGTTTTGACGAATGAACTTGTATATATAAATGACGCTTGAAAGTTTAACTGGCCCCAAGATGGTGTACACTTATTCTGTTGTATTTTGTCATTTGTGATGTTTTTCGTTTATTTTGCTATCCATGTCGTGCAGCGCACCATTATGAAAGGCTAGAAGTGATTAATAGATCGATATAAGAAGTTACTGGCAAAGTCACGTCAGCGTGGACCCTCACAAGAGCTTGCTGGACTCGTGGGACCCGCAGGAGCAATAGATGACATTATACTACACGCTATAGAGTATAGACGCCGAGTTTGTGCAGAGAATTCAATAACCGCTCGGCCCCGACATCACATTGTATGATCTCCGTAGGGACGTGGTCATTATTAGCCGAAAGCGAAATCGGGCGGAAGACGTACGAATATATAGACCTATGAGGAATTAGGATAAGCCAGCATGACAGCGAGGTTTATTGTTCGCCTCTAAAGGCGCCGGTCAAGCGAACCAGTCGGGCAATATGTATACCGTACCTGCATGCACTGACTGACGACTATTGAGTATATTGGTAGCTCTCCGTGTGGTAGATAGATAGGCAGGGCTATATGGGCTACTATCATTAGGTTGGCAAGCCGGTAATTTCGTCCGGAATGCGGTCGACAGTCGCGCACATCTCGCTGTTTAATGACCAATAATCAAGCGTGACCCGGTGACCGTATACTGTATACGTAGGCTACGCTTAGCACAGTGCAACAACTTCCAATACAGTTACACACACGCGTGGGGCTCGCCGCAGGTCATCTCTGGGGTTTGGTGTAAGTAACCCCTGAGCGCACTGAGGTAAGGGGGGGTTGATGACGCTTGTACGGATTGAGATCCGCCGAGGCTCAGAGTCTCGAAGATTCGAAGAGAGTCGAAATATTGATCGACCCCAAAAAACTGCGAACTCAAACGCAGCCGCAATGGCATAAAAACGTTGCGAGAGCCGTGGGCAGCGAAAAGGCGCGTGAACATTTCAGAGAGCAGATCATTTAGGCCTATTATTGTGTATCTGTCTGTTTTGTCTGCCGTTAAGGCGAATAAACGTGTTCATTATATACTTTATCCACCATCCGCCGACAGAGGAAAATAATGTTTTTGATCTCTGTCGGTTTAATTGGCCGCAAGATGAATCGAAAAGTTATTAGTGTGTTTTCAATTGCAACAGTTAATCTTACAGCACTTCTTGTGGTAGTGGTTGTCACAGTAAATCTGAAACAAAAAAGTGCGCGGTTGCAGTCATAAAACATTGTCGTACGCATTCATTATACGCAATCAACTTCATTTTTTATCTTTTGAGCTCTATGAGGGGTCAGCCATTTCGTGCTAAGGTTTAATGGCCTGGTAAATACCACAGTGCAAAAGTAAAGAAAATTATATTTTTAAAACACTGCAGAGCTGTGCGTGGCTTTGTTAATGGAATTGGGGAGGGAGCGGAATGGAATTAGTTACAGATTTCGCACACCTCTGGCAGCGCTGCTATCAATCAAGAACCGTGTGAGATACATGAATACAGCATTGTGACGGCGTCGGCAGAAGCCAGTCTCCTAGCAGACAATTAGTAGATTACAAAGGCTCGCTTGCTTGCCTCGCCTCGGGGCTGATGTAACGACACACGGACCGACGTACAATGAAATATCTTATACCGTTACTGAAACAACGCCAGTGTGACACACGTTTTATGCAGTCATCGGTTGTGCGGTTGTGCACGTTGTTTTTATTGACCTCGCTTTTATGTAGTACTTTTATGTAATTTAGTATATAATTTTATAATTTTTAAGCTTTCGACATCTATTTACTTCATTGTCTATCTTAATTGTATTTTGTGTTGCCTATTCACTGATATTGGTCTATAAACGCAAACACTGGGGTCCGTCAAAACCAAAAAAGTTTTCCGCGGGTAATCAGCAGCTAGAAAAACTATATTAGGGACCTGTTAAGTTTCGCGCTGCAGATAACGCTGTCGGGTAAATGCGGAGCACTTACAGTGCCGTCGCAGCAAAAATGACAGCTGAAAAAAAACAGCTAAAACAAAAATAAACGAAAACAAAGTATTTCCATATGCTGAATAAAAATAGAACGCTGCAGGTCGTCAAAGACGGCGAAGACGCAGCTGCGGCATTTTTCTGCAGCAGCTATCTTCTTCAATTGTTCACTAATTGGGATGACATTAGACCAGCCAGCCTATTGGGCGCTGAAAGTCAAAATGATGCCAGGTCATAACGACCTGCAAGCTTTCATGTCGGATTCCCAAGCCATTACGAGCTGAGCTCCTCGGATGGGCGTGGTTGGTAGAAAACACGGAATGGACCCGCCCGATTCATTCCGGCTACATCGTCGCGCGATGCTGTGCTACATAGACACTGTCGAGTGTTGAAGATAGCTGGTCGCTTTGCACGTGCGACGACGTCGGACAGTTTTAGCGCGAAATGAGCCGTGACGACTGACTGCGCTCGCGCGCACTGACCGACAGCTTCTGGGTCATTGCGCATGCGCGACTTGCTTTGATCTCTGGCTTCTCGTATTGATGACCTTTACTTGTCCCCCGTCGTCGTCGTTACCGAGGCACGCTGCTCGCAACAATTGTTGCAATCCTCGCGAGTGCCGTCGCTCAATTCTGTGTGCATGGGGGTAAAACACCCAACCGACCCTTGCCCTTTACACTCGGTTTAATTGTGATGTCGTTTTGTCGTCGCTAAGACACGCAAGAGCAGATGTTTTCACTCGCTAGCTCCGTCTTCAAAACTGTCTTTTGTGAATTCAGGAGCTGTTTTTCTCTGTACACACAGTGTTTGAATTGCCGGGGGGAGGGGTTGGGGGTTGAACTGTTTTCTCAACCCCCCTAACACACTGTCAAATTATGTACTGGGGGTCAGCTATATACTACATGCATATGACTTACATCACAATTTTGTTCGGGCTCCGATCGTCAAAAAGTACAACCCCCAGCTAATTTTTCACAAATTATTCAAACACTGTGTACACAGCGCACTACATGTATGTACGGTGTCCGGGCTAACCATTTAGCTCTAGGCCTATGACACTTTAGCAAGAGTGGGCTCTAGGGTTTTGATTCTTCTGAAAGTGTTTTGAGTGATCATATCAGAACACTGATGCAAACGATCTAAATCAGATCAAATCAGATTTCGTTTGAGCCTCATTGTTTTAAAGAAACGAATATGTCATAATAATTTATGCAGGGCTTCAGTACTCGTTTAATAGACTGATAATAATATTTTTCATCTAATCACTGAATCATTACGCCGAACTGCCAGAAACAAAGCGAATTACTGCAGTAAAGTTAGTAGGCCTAAAAACAGAAAATGTCATTGACTAGAAAACTAGTTCTGACTATAAATAATTAATGCAGCACATCTGTGTGTATGACAGATATTTTGTTGAATAAAAGTGTGAGAATAGATGAACCGATTGCACTGACTCGTTTAGCCCACACATCGACGTTTGTCCGACAACCAATAAACGTCGGTACACGTATATATATAGGCCTACAGGGTGGGCCAAAAAATGTCCCAACTTGTTTTTGTCAGAACTTCGTCAAATCTCCACCAAATTTGAGAATTTTTGACACACGGACAGCCAAAACGATAGAATTATTTGAGGACACTAATTTTTCATTTTATTTAATTTATGTCAAACACTACCGTGTAAAACGCAGAAACTCTGGGGCTAAATGTTTATGGACTACCCGTTATGCTAGTAGGCCCACTTTCTCATTACCAGTTCAATTAGTTCATCGGCGCCCATCTGCACAGGTCCCATCACGCAGCCCTGCAATCAATGAGCTATGAAAGGCCGAAAGACAAACGTTGTAGGCCGGCGTCGACTTTGCAGAGGATATATATTAAATACTAAAAACTCCCGCATACGATCAACTAATAATTTGCTAAGCTACACGGTAGGCGGCCTATACAGTTTTACGTTGACTTCAGGCCGGTGCCTCTATCTGCCTTTGATCACGCCGATGTCACAGTAGCGATATTGACCAATCATACTGAAATCGTGATCAATATAACACACTGCCTATTCGCCCACTACAAACAATGATTCTAGATCGACAAAACACATCACTAGCTGTCAACTTTTTTGTGTTAGAACTTCACTCGTAATTCAACTTTTAGTTCCTTACCGTCTTTTTTCACACGGTAACCTTTATGTTATGTTGTTTCTGGCGCTAGGTTCTGTGTATATTTTGTGTGGAAAAGGTTTCAAATATTTAATTTATTCGGGCGAAATAAATCGACAACAATGCATTTTGGACATAATATTTATGCGTAAAATTACCAAAAAGGGCACTTCACTGTAAATAAAGTACCTAAGGTTGTGCGTCAGTCAATTTACTACGAAAATATGAACTGTGTGAGGTTGGTTGTCTTGGGGGGTTTGATCCTAGGCCTACCGCTAAACTTAATTTAGAGTTACCCTAGGCCTAATGCTAAAGTAACTGGACACAAAATTGAAAATAAAACGATAATGTGACTTAATAAGCAGAATATTTACAGCGTGCGAATTATCATGTAAGTGCAATGCCAATAAACGAAACAGGAACAGAAATACAAATAGATAGTCAAACAATCAAGCAGTCGCAGCTGTTAGTAAAAATATCTCAATCAAATCATCATACTGTTCAGTTTCACCGTTTAAACAGAATATCACATCGACCTATCTAAGGTCAGATATAAACTGACGAATAGCTCAATAGAACGGATATTATATGACAAACAACCACAAGCAATATACACGTAACTAAGCCACGTAGGCCTATAAAGGGCTTATAAAGCTCACTATCTGAAGCGAAAATAAATCGTCGACCTGTTCTCACACAAGCGACATACACACTCCGGCCGACGAGCTGACTAAAAACCAACGCGGCTCGACAAACTGATTTTGATGAAAGTTTGTGGAAGAATTGCGCATAACCAACCGGCCCAAGGACGAAGTGTTTAGATTTTGCCGGAGATCCGGATTCCTTTGTAAATTTTGAATTATTAATTAGTTAAAATTCTCTATCATTAGGAGATAGCAGCTGTATTGTTTCATTCGTATTCGACAGGTGGCAGTTTTTTTCGGCGTAGGTTTAAGATCTCTGACCGCTTTTACTTTCTTTATTGTGCTTACCAATGTTTGGTGAAAAAAGTTGCGTCTGTTTGTATGTATTTATTTAGAAATAGCTGGAGAGAATAGCGAATCATGCGAATGATACTGGTTCCGGCGTTTCTGTCTCCGCTGCTGTTGCTGGAAGAGATCATCGCTCCAGTGACGTCACGTCTGAACTCGGTGCAAGTGATATCATACAACAAATTGAGAAAGACGAAGAAAGGAGAGGTGATGTGTGCGCTGGATTTGGCAAACGAGACAACGTCGTCGTCTTCAGAGCAACAGTGTTCACTCAGGTGTGGACGTGATGAAACCTGTACTGGCTTTCACATCAGGAACTCACTCAATCATTCACTCACTCACCTGCGATCACGTTAATACACCTGTACTGGCTTTAATATTAGAAACTCAACTATCTGTGACACGTACAACTACATCCCGCAATTTACCGTCCTTCGTACATCCTGCATATTTTCCACGAGGTTACTCACTACTTAATATTTTACGCTTAATGTTTCTAGTTAGTGATGTAATGGCTTTTGTCGAGTTTTGTAGCATTCATTAGCTGAGAACTGTTTTATATTTCAAAGCTGTCGAACTCGGTTTCCGAAACATTCTGTCGATATCGTATGTGTTTTGGTGATCTTTTAAAAAATCACAAAAGACGACATTGATTGTCTTAAACTCGGTAAGTTTAACTAAAAAGTATTTATTCATTTTGTTACTTTTGATATATTCATGAACACGATCTATGACTGCACAATACATAATTTACGTACTTCACCAAGTTTAAATTTGGAAAAAAAGGTTAGCTGTTTAATTAATGCAAATTAAAGCAAATATTGCGTACCAATAATGTAACAGCTTTGGTAATAAATCAAACTTTTGAAAAAATTCAACACAATAATTGATAATTTACGTGCAAATATCTTTTACAAATTGTATCCAGCTTCGATATACAAGTCACGGCTGTTAAAAATGCTCTTGCTGCAAAGTAACTAGCAATTAGTTTACTGTAAACAATTGCTTCAAAGATGGGCTAAGAAATAAGCTTATTTCATGTCTGTTACATGAAACACTTAAGTGTCTTCCCGTCTTGTGAAAAACTTTTAACAGTCCGTCCTTGCCACTGGATTTTAAAGAAGTTCGTTCTAAACATTCTGTAAGCTGTCTAAGCTCATATACTACACCGCGTCAGTGATTTAGTTGTCGTAATTATTCAGCATCCGAACGTAGTTGATAACGCCGCTGTCCGTTTATAAATATGTTGATCTTTTCTAAGAATATCTGCATCAAAATATATAAGTCTTTCGAAATCGCAAAGAATTTTTAATGTCGCTTTGTTCCCGCAATTTCAAGGGCGCGGGCTCCTAAAATTATGTACCCAATTTCTTACAATTGACAAGTTTGGTGATGTTATTTTCGCTTGCCCCAAAATTATCGATAGCTTTAATATACGCAAAATGTGGCGCAATTTTGAAACTTTTTGCTTCTCCATTATAAGGCTACCAAAATGTTTAAGTCTTAACTTTTAAAGCTTCACCTACGTCCGGTCATTTGGTAACACTTTGTGGCGATCGGTCGAAGTCGCGTTGCAAAATGCGAGAAAGAAAGGAATTAACTTCAGCAGTGAAACAAAACGCATCCGGTGGAGTTATCGTTTCTCTCCGGGCGGTCTTAATAATCGCTACTTTTCTTCGGCACGGGTGATAGACCCAGTGTTTGTTTTACAACCCTTCTAACATACTGTCAAATTATGTACTAAGTGGGGGGCTGCGGGTCAGCTATGTACGACAGCCTTATACGTACGATTTACGTCGCAATTTTGGTCGGTCTCGGACCGTCAAAAATCAACCACCTCCAATTATTTTTACAATTTAAACACTGGATGGACCCGAGGCTTTTGCGGTGGTAAACTAAACTAAACTCTCTGCGTGTTTACTAGTCATTAGGCTATCATTGCTGACCGTAAGCCGGTTGAACGATTACAACCACAATTCCAGTTTCCCGGACCGTATTTCTTCACTTCGAGTTCCAGGTCAGAGCATGTGAGCGGAAAGTGATTTTCCAGTTTTCGCTCAAGCCTATTTCTGTCATCTACAATAAATTCCTGTTGCTGCGGCTGACGTGACGTCACCATAGATGACGTGTAGCGTTTGCTGCTTCAGCTTTCCTAACATCGGTAAACATGCGCTATGCGGACTGTTTCGCCGGCGAACAGTAACGCAATAGCGTCTTGCCGGCGGCTTGGCCTATAATGAGCAGTTCGGATGACAGAGCGTCGACTGAAATCTCCGGAGAACGTAACATAGCAAGGTTGACATCTGTAGCAGAGGAGGAGAGCGGCCACGACCTGCGACAACCCAGAGATACTCGCTCCAGGTCTTTTCCACTGACCGATAGAGACCGCGAATCGATACAAAAAGACCGGCAGTCCACAGCTGTAAAAGACCACGAGCGACAGTCCAGAAGTTCTAAGTCTGGAGACCGTAGCTCACTACAGAAGGAGCGTCAGTCGACATCCGTAGCAGACGACAGCTCGGGTCCCCGACAGTCAAGAGATTCAAAATTTGAACAACGCAGCTCCTCACTACAGAAAGATCGCCAGTCGACCGTTGGAGCAGCGGAGGGGAGCAAAGGTCCACGTCAGTCTCGCGATTCTAAATCCGGAGAACGAAGCTCGGTGCAGAAAGACCGACAGTCCACAGCTGTAGCGAAGGTAAGCGCCGGTGGTTCACGTCAGTCCAGAGATTCTGAATCAACTTCTTTATTGTCGATCTACAACGTGCGCTTCCCGGCAAATATCTGCGAGCACCAGTTGCCGAACTTCACCTGGCAGCCTGCTCCGTCACCGGGCCGCGGCGGAGGCTCCATCGTAGGCCCGGTTGATCCGGCAGCACGCAAGACTACCAGGAAGTCTCCGCGGAAGGCTGCGGCTGCGGCGGAGAGAAAACCTGGTGCGAGGGCACGTCCTGAGACGAGTGCGGGCGACCAGCCTGAGGAAGTCAAGATGTCTGTGGCTGCAGAGACAGGCGGCGCCACCAAGGAGTCAGGTAGTGGCGAAGTGAAAATGATCAAGCGCGAGACGAAGAACAGGTAAACAATTCCATAACTATGTCGGCCAAGTACGGTCTGGTTACGGACCTTCGATTTTTTGGCGCTGAAAATTGACACACCGGTTGCTACTGCCATGGAAAACTTGCGCCAATTGTGGTTTTCCTACGCACTTTCGTTTTCAAATTAGAACTGAGCCTTATGGGAAGAACGGACAGACGGTCAGACGGACGAGCATGACCCGTATTGCGGCCTATTAAAACGGTTGCACGATAATACAGGTAGTACATTGGCTTTTTAAGTAAAGGTAATCTATCCGTGATGTTCTAGACAAAAATGGCAGACAATTTTTGCGGAGCTATAATGTACGTAATGAATGCAACTTTTAGTGGTGCGTTTGTCGATTTAGGGTTTTCGTCAACAGAAGTCTTCACTTGGAAAAGACGAAGTTCTTCGGCTTTGATATGGACTACACTTTGGCTAGTAAGACATGATTAGTCTCAGTATTTCATTACACAATTTTTAATATTATTCTATCATTATCATTTATTGCCCCGTTTCCGGTTTATATGGTATAAATGAAGTTTATTTTTAAAAAGTGGCAGCACGAGTTGAACTATTATGGTACGCGTTTGAAGTTAAACTAATTAGTCTACACTTTGCATTTTAACAATGCTTCAATAAACGAATATTGTATTTTCTTGTACAGGGTGGTCCAAAAAACGGCACAAAGTTAATAACACCATAATTTTGTAACCATACATCATAGAGTTATGTGGTTTTCAGCAAAATGTTTTGAAAAATTTTTTTACGTGACTAAAGTCAGTATTTAAATGCAGCATATTCTTTGTTATTGCTGCTGGCAATTGAACTATGCAAAAACAGTATTACCCTCGACACCGCGGTCCACAAAAACGTGCCACTTGTATTTGTTCAATAGCTCCGTGAAACATTAGCCGATTTTAATAATTTTTAGCACGCAATATTAAAAAGAAACTTGACGCTAATGTCTGTAGTTTTGGCCAGCTCGCCCTAAGGTTGTCGCTACACTACCTTGTGAAATGCAGAAGTCGTAGTTTGACCATTAACAACAATGAATTCATACTGGGTAGTGCATGTGTTAGCTCAGAAAATTACTGAGACCACAAAATCACTGAAAATCTGTTGCTTCGTCTTTATTTCAAAACTGTACTGGTAAGTCGACAAACTGAAATGATATATCAACAGTGAGTGGGCCGCTTGAGTCATGCAGTTACTGAACGTGCTGTTGGCAAATGGTGTCAATGTCTACCGCTTGCGTTTGTGCTGCAGGAGGAAATTTTGAGCACATGCTGTAATGAAAATGATGTGATGTGACACACGTGACTTTTTGAGTGATAAATGATAATAATTGCTAATTGCGTTTGTCACTATTCATTTAATAATTTTTGAGCCGAGGCATACGCTACCCGGTAAGAATTCATTGTTGTCAATGGCCAAACTGCGACTTCTGCATTTCACACGGTAATGTAACGTCAACGTTAAGGTGAAGTTGTCGAAACTATAGACCTTAGCATCAAGTTACTTTTTGATGTCGCATGCCAAAAGTTATTGAAATCGGTAAATGTTTCACGAAACTAATGAAGAAATAATAGTGGCATGTTTTATGGACCAAGGTACATTGAAGGTATACTGTTTTTCAATAGTTCACTTGCCAGCGGCAAAAACAAAGAATACTTAATTGCTGTATTTAAACTCTGACTTTAGTCATGTAAAGAATTTCTTTCAGAACATTTTGCTAAAAACCGCATGACTCTGTGATGTACGGTTGCAAAATTATGGTGCCATAAACTTTGTGCCTGCACCACCCTATAGTAATACAACGCATATACCGGATAAAACAACACAATTGAAATGAGAATTATTGTTTGACTGTGTCAGTGTATAGCTCGCCGCTCTATGAGTCGATATTGTTCGATTTGATCGTGGAACGATTGATCGCCATTGGTTACCCCCGAGCGATCACCGAATACCAGTATGACTCTTCGTTTCCCGTTCGGTAAGTGATGCAGACTCGTGCTGTGCACCGCTGTTGTGAAGTTGAAAACGATTGAGTTAAAGTTCAGAAAAGTTCGACAAAGTTCGAGGTTTACATTTAGTCCGAATTGTCATCTTCAAACAATATCAACAATGCTAAATGCACAAAATGGGAAACCGAGACGGATTCAGGTATGGGCCCCCTTCCCACGCTGACCAAAAGTAGGATCTGATCGTCGCTGCCGTATACATTACACACTGCAAACAGACACCAGACAGATGACTTGTAATGAGTATGTTTATTCGCCAATACGGCAGACACAAATAACACAAGAAACAGCAAAAGCACACGCGCACATGCACACACACGCAAAAGCAATACAAACACACCAACCATTACAACCGACTATCGGCTATATCAGCAAAATGTCTCGTAACACAGAGTTTCACGCAATATGGCGTACACACTGTCTCTACTACCACATCGATGAAGTCAATAGTAATGCGGCATATCAGGAGGGCCGTACAATTAAAAGTTTTCTGCTTTTTACCTGGAGTTGTTTGCTAATTGCTTTAGACGCTGCCTACATGATGTAACGATGTACGTGCATGACAGTTTGTTGGTTTGGAGACCTGTTTAGCCCATTGTTGTGTAATGATAGTGTAGTTGCGGTGTGCAATTTGGACTGACAGTATTAAGTACTAGAAGGGATTAAACTTCTGTCACTTACGAAATACGACTGAGTCAATACAATATGATATAAAAAGTAAAAAGTAAAACGCAGAGTTCTTTCAGGGCCATTGGTCTCATAGACCGGTGTGCACGGATATGCGTTTTCTTAGCCCTTAGCCAGACACTAGCTTAGACTGCAAGATCAAAAATACGGAGCTAGAGCATCGCGCGATGTGCTGTGCCTGTTTATGCTTCAGTCTTCGCTGGTAGTGATTACACTAACCCACGAAGGATGACCAGGCTGAGTTGACATTAAAAAGGGATCCGGATCGTTATCCGGGTCGCCAGTAGTCAATCGGTTTCAGGGTCACGCCTAGGCTTACCTCTTCAAAAATTTGCCGAAATCTGTACGTGACTTTTTGAGTAATGCATAGTCTCAATCGTTGGCGATCGTCGAAGGTAATCGACAGCTTACTGTATCGTGTGGCTGGACGTGTGTGCTGTAAAGGGGCTTGTGGTTCGACTCGACGTTTGGCACGCTGCTGAAGATGGATCCGTACGGTAACATTTTGGTCGCGATGAAAGGTTTCACCATACTCAACACGTACGTTAGTCATTGGCTGTCTACAAAATTACTGGGACACTTACGTTGTTTCTATTGTTTTACGTAATTATCTATATGATCTGTGGCGCATTTAGATTAGATCAGATACAGTGTTCCGGTGCTGACATTTTATGCAGCCGCCCGCCTGACAATTTGTACACCGGTTAATTTACTCTTGCCGTGAGAAACGTTCATACGAATTTCGGTTTTCGGATTTTTTGGTTTCGAGTTAGGAGCCCGTACGAGACAGTCGGACAGACAGACGGACGGGCAGACAAAACCCGTAATGTGGCTTATTAAGACCGCGGCGTAAAAAAGCGACCGTTGTGTCAAACATGGGGTACGTTTATCACACACTTTTCAATATATACTATACAACACTGCAACTCCAATTTTTTATACCGTAAAAAACAAAACAGTACAAAACTGTACACAGCTATTTGTGCATTTTATTTTCAAGATTGTATCGTAATTTTCACGTATTTCAGTTTTGCTAAACAGCACGGAAATGAATACCTTACAGCAAACAGGTATTCTGGTTTATATTAAGATTTTTTAAAACTTTAAATAAGTAAACTTAGTTGTGAACTGTAACTTTGTGTTTAAAAATATAGCCTGTCCATTGGGTACCAGTGAAAAAGTTTGTAAAACAGAGCAGCTGCATTTAGACAATTCATCAAGTATACACTGTGGGGCACGCGCTTGCAAACGTTCGTTTATTTTATCCATAAAACGCGCTTCGTCTTTGGCTTTATTTGTTATTGTTATTTTTCTGGACTCAGAAAAATGCGAACCAAATGGTTTACAGCGAAATGACCGTTAATTAACGCTGTAAATGTGACTTTGTGTGTTTGGATGATTCTAGAGCGGAGATTTTGGAGATGTATCCGAACAAATTTCTTCAGTTTGACGATCATAGAATCTACATCATGAACACGCTGTTCGATGTGCCCCGTGCGTGAGCGATCCACTTCGCGTAATTCTCACTATAATCAATAATTTTCAATGTATTGTGATCATTATTCACACTTATACCACGGTCAAACTGTCTCTACCACTAAGTGTATGTCTGCAGTGATAGAGTAGGTTAATAACTTCACAGCTGCAGTTAAACATAGGCTACAGCATCGACCGTCGGCGGCCGTGGCATAAGTGTGTTAAATTACCTTCTGGTACGTATAACATAAATTCGTTTAGTATTTATATAAATGTACAAAACATCAGTTTATACACTTGTTAACGGCAACATTTAAGGACTTGCACATCGAAAACAGCAAAAATTACAAAATATAACCGTGATCAGTTTTCCACAGTACCGGATATCTTTTAACTAATTTCACAAATTGGCATTGACATTATCATCGTTGGACTCCATTTTAAACGTAAACAGTGTGACGTCATCAATAGCGTAATAACACAGTACAATATATTCCTGCCAGACGTCGCCCTGTGACTGGTGCTCATTTGCATAGTCGCGGCGACCGATCGCCTGTAGTGAATACACGAGGCGGTCGTCGAGGCGACCGGTCGCGGCGATCGTCGCAGCGATCGGTCGCCGCGACGATCGCCTCGTGTATTCAGTATATAACACATGGCTTGACTTAACGTTCAGCCTGTGATGATTCCAGACAGCGGTTTGGCATACACTTAATTACTTCGGTGTGTGCTATTAAGAGTTTGACTGTTAGTTATAGTTCTAGCAATCTTCCCTGGAGGATAACATGGAAGATTATTAGAACTACCATTATGTTAATTACATATGCACGCGTAGGCCTATAATAAAGTTTTTACAATTTTAGGTTTAGCTTGTTTTTTCTGCATTTTGTGTTTTGTGTGTCTGTAAAAAATAAATTTACTGTTCCATTATTATGTGTTTGTGTGCATTCCGCCTGGAAAGGTTGTTCCCGAAATGACCTATACTGTGTCGGGTGGGACGTTAAACCCTACTTACTCACTCACTGTTAGTTATAGTTGTTTATAATCGTTAAAATAGATCATTGATCGTTATCAGTATCTTTATAAGCCCATTATATACATGCAGGGTGGTGCCGTAAACTTTGTGCCGCTTTTTTCTAGACCACAGTGTACATTGCATTCGAAAAAGTCACAGTTTGTCATTTTCAGACCTTCACTAAATATTTACCAAATTTAAACATTTTTATTGGCACACTTTGTGGACACTGCAGTAGAATGGTTATTAAATATTTCACCATTCATCTATCTTTTTTCTAAGAATTAACATTTGCGATTATTTGACAGATAAGAAAAAAATAATCGGAAATGACAGCTAACACCAAAGTTAATCCGAACATTACTGAATTACACCAGACAACTGCGATGCAAATAAACACTCGTTTTTTATTCTTAAAAATTAAAAATTTTCTAATTGGTTTTCAGTTTACTTTCTTATCTATAAATTAGAAAAAAGTTGATCGAACTCCGTTCTTAAAAAGTGTCAGATTAAGAAAAATTCGGGCAACTGAAGCGATGTATGTGCCGGTGTCGTTTAGAATCATATCTGCTCGCATGTCTCGTCAACTATTTCACTGAAAGTCCAGAGTACGATACTCACGAGTAAGCCGCTACGATGCTGCAATGCATTCTGGTCCACTCTGTACTCTACTGAACGTACTATGTACACGTGCAATGACACGGTACCACCTAAACTAGATGGTTCATTTAGCAGCTGTTTATGCATTAGTCATGCGTTTATGTTTCAGAAGACATAAAGTGAGTTTATTCAAAGGTAGTCTTTATGATCTTATAAGAAGTAATAGTTTTTTTTTGTTCCAGTGTGATTACTCACTTAAAGAATCTATAGGTAACAAGATAATGTTCATACGAACACGGAGTCTGTCCAATACCTCTGTAAAATAGTGTAGGTCTAATTACTCCAACAAATGAGCAGTTAAGCATGTTTAGTAGTGTTTAGTAGTGTTGGCCGGACCACATCATATTTCTCTTACGCAAGCCGAGATGTAGCCCATTTTGTCCCAAATTTCGTTGCCATGGCAACGAGGGTCGGTCGGGGAAAAACGCAGTTGGCAGCATTCGATGGCACATCCCCGAAAACCCCCCTATAGGCGCAAAAATTTCGCAAAAATCTCTTACGCAAGCCGAGTTATAGGCAATTTTGACCAAAATTTCGTTGTCATGGCAACGGGGGTCGGCCGGGGAAAAATGCGATTGGCAGCATTCGATGGCGCATCCCCGAAAAACCCATATAGGCGCAAAAATCTCGCATTATTTTTTACGCAAGCCGAGTTATAGCCCATTTTGTCCCAAATTTTGTTGCCATGGCAACCAGGGAAAGGGAAAGAGAACGGGAAAGGAAAATGGGGAAGGGAAAGGGGAAGGGAAAAGGGAAGGTGAAGGACAAGGGAAAGCAGAAAAAAGGGGAAGGAAAAAGGAAAGGGGAAGGGGAAAGGGAAGAGGAAGGGGAAGGAGAAGGAAAAGGG
>Ga0056128_1006209_pt1 | contig 15080 bp, 15 predicted proteins | sample WorMetLIZISLAND2_FD_71113 | JGI IMG/M metagenome (GOLD analysis project Ga0056128, IMG submission 71113) | Marine gutless worms symbiont microbial communities from Max Planck institute for Marine Microbiology, Germany - Olavius geniculatus... ...
CACTAACCAACGGTCAAAATGGCCAAAAATGTAACTGGCCGAAATCAGCCAGTTAGCTAACCGTATTTAACCCAACTTTTGTACTATTTTGCAAGCAGTTTATTGACGAATGTGATACTATACAATGATTTTACCATATAGAAAAGTCTTCAAAATGCTCGAGGAGACGTTTGATGCTACAAATTTTACTACAAATTCCATTTATGAATGAACAAAATGGCCGTCTGCAATCGGTTGGCTGGCTCGTGGGCTGGCTGACGTGCGCTTGCGCTCATTAATATTCATGACGCCCGCCTGCACTAGGCAGAAGTGTTAAGTGTCGTGTGTGTCGTTGCTAAGCAACTATAGTTTACCGCTCAGTTAGCTGACAGCCAGTCAATGTTTTGTTCAGAAACGCACACAAACTTAACTAGCAAGCTACAATTAACAGTTGGTTTGCTAACTGATCAGTTAACTACAAAATCCAGAAACTGGCCCTAAGTCTGTGAAGCGCCAATTAACGACAGTTCTCAGCGGCGCCTGTTACGCGTAGGCCCAATCAAAAAACCAAGTCTGAAGGCCTAATTTAGAGCACTGTCTAATAATGTCACTTTTTTTTGCGCGAAAGCAGCTATGCTTTCAGTGCATATTAGCCATTGCAATTCTGTCCATCTGTCTGTCCGTAAGTCCGTCAGTCTGTCCGTCACACGAATGGATCAGTCAAAAATGGTGCAAGCTAGGATCACCAAATCTCCAACGTCGGCTGTCTGGAAGACTCTCGTTTCAAGAACTGTAAAGCTTTTCCATAAATTCGAAGGGGCTCACCCCGAACGAGGGCACTAAATGAGATGGGGGTGGGAAAAATTTGTGAGTTTTGGCCAATAAGTCGCTGTATCTCAGTAATGGTGCGAGATAGGGCCTAGGTTACTATTAATCACTAATAGGAAGTCGTACATTGGCTCTCGATTGGCGCCGAATTCAATGACCTTAAATGACCTTGAACGCCAAAATAGAGGGTTTTATGAATTTTTTTGGTGATTTTGGGCTGCGACACAAGTCTATATCATTTACAAGGTGGCGCCACACTACTATCGTTATGCAATCCAGATAGAGAATTTGGTATTTGTATATTAACTTAATGTGAACACCCCAATTTTTAGCTACACTACTAAACCAGAAGTGCTATAAGCTTTCGCGCGTCTTGTGAGCATTAGCTCAAATTTCTTGTTAGTTTTGAAGAAGATCGTTCCACATGCTTGGTGCTGTAGAGCAAAAGCTGTGCTGACTGAACCAAGTTGTACGTGAGCCCGGAACGACCACGTCACTCTGGTCTGCAGAATGCATTCTAGCCCAAACTGCAACAATGTGAACTGGTGTCATAACACTGTTAAAAGTCTGACTAACTAATCTATTAAATTATCACTATATTTTTATCTACCCTCTCGAAAGTGGCTGCTGATTGGCATAAGCTAATGCCACCGACAAATACTTCAGTAACTGAAACGAACGTAAATGAAGATTACCGGTCTTCATTTTACAAGAACGAAAACTGTTCTTCTAAGTCAGAGAAACATGAAGACTAAATAGAACTAAGCTTATTGCAAGCAAAAAGAACCAAAACGAGAATTATTTACAACAAACTAAATAAAAATAAAATTTCTGTGATGCAAGTCAACTGAACCATTTGTACACAAGCATCACAGGATACTTACAAGCTCTGATACTTACAAGCTCTGAGCTTCTTCACAGCATTGCAGACAACATCAACAAAAACCATAAGATTGTCATCCTTGAGCAGATGAGGAACAACTGAGGACGATTCGGTGATGTAGTCATCTGAAACCTGCACGCCATTGCCATCATCATCATCATCATCAGCAGCAGCAGCAGCAGCATCACGCCATCATCATCACGATATCACAATTTATCAATGCTTCACACTGCGTTGACATGATGCGAAAGCGTTGCAACAAGAACAGAAATACTATCAGCATTTCTGTATCAAATGGAACACAATGCAATGTGCAGCACAGCTGTAGTGAAAGTGCTTTGCATTAATAAAGCTGAAAATTTGTGTTTTTACTATCGCATCGCTTCAACGCAATAGTTATTTCTCTCTATCACATGCGATTAAACACAATGCAGAGCCAAAGTAAAGATGCTTCTTAAGAAAACACATGAAACCAAAACTCCAATATATTCTCTGAGAGAAAAACTGGCCATAAACTACAAGAATTCATCCCAATACAACACATTATAACCCTTATTTACTGATTTGCTAGCGTTCTGGTAACTGTTGCTGCCCTCCTGGGAACAAATTTGATGATGCCGTGGTCAACAGCTTGGCATAGATATGAAAAACGTTACCAAATCAGAAAAAGGTTGTAGTGTGTATTTGTGTAACGCAAGACTGTATTCTCGTAGTTCATTAGTTACTTTGTCAACCTATAATGAGCCTATTCAAAGCCGGACTGACTGTGACATGTCTACGGCTGCTGCAGTCAACTATCTCGGTTCTGTCTCTGCCCTGCTGACGTTTCACCACGACGCCATCTCTCTGCTCCTTGCCGGCTTTAGCAGTGTACATCACTGCAGTACCCATCAACGTCAGCTGCAACAGGCACAATAACACCTCCTCTTTTGATGCAGTCTGAAGTTAAATCGGCGATAGTCAACAGCACTCCCTCCCTCACAGCTAGGTGACGATGCAAGTGATGCTCATCTCCGTTTCCATGACCTCGAGCTGGCAGCGAGTGCAAACGCAGCTCATATATGTGGGCAGAAGGCCAGTCCTCTCCCATATACTGCTGTAGCCTTCCCGGCAATTAGGCCGGTACCAAATTATACAGCTTGGTATCAAAGTATGTGAGAAGCCCTTGCCCAGGGTTGTTACCTGGCAGCAGATTGAGCAAAAGTCGAACCAGTGACTTTGTGACTACCAGTCTGAAATGCGACCATTAAACTAACAAGCTACGTTGATGCAAGTGAGATTATTTCCGTAGTGCAAACAGCCTGCCAGAACTTAACGTTCACCCGCAGCTGAGCTTCCACACATACGCCTAAATTTGTCACACTTACCTTAAAAGAACTGATAAAATGTGTCTACTGCGTCTTAGTCTAAATCACGTTAATGACCTACCACTGGACAAGAAAAAAATTCCTCTTAATGTCTCTTCCAAATCCCCTTTTCTTTGTAAATTTAGTGTACACTCTCTAGTAACTATGGCCTTGGGTGCCCTTTACAAAAAGATCATCTATATTCAACATTGTAAGAAACCTTCTTTCACCTAAGGCAAACAAACCGAGGTGACAAAAACATTTTTGAATTACCTTAGGAAATCCACAAATGGTATACAATGCAAATACAGACGACAGTTTGGCCATCTGAAACGCACAAGCACAAATGATAAGCTATGCCAATACCAAATTTACCAAAATCTATGTTAGCAAAAGCGTGCTATTCTGTAGATTGAAACTGGTCAATCAAAAATAACTATATAGCCAGCCAGCAATGTGTTACATGAAAAAATTTATACAGTACTAATCATGCATTTGTGGTCCAATAAACTACTGCTGCCGATGATTGTACTATACCATTACTTTCAACTATTGTTAAACTAGTTTTTTGCAGTTGCTTAAGGTTAAACATGACCACGAAAAAATACTTTTTGAAATAACTGGAGCAAAACTTTACAATTCAGATACTGTTCGGACCACCTGATCAACAGAGTCAAATCTCTGAAAGACATATCTACTACATAAACAAAAAACACATCACAGAAAATGCACCAGATATGCTTCTTATCTTTGAAGAAACTCACTGGTTAAAAAAAATACCGATAAACTCATAATGCTTCAAATTACAAACAGCAATATACTAATCTGTGGAGGTTTTGGCAACCCGGCTGCATCTTTCTTAAAACAACTTTTGTTCACCATTAAATAGATAGATCAAGAAACTGATAAATATCAGAAAAAGAACAAAACAAAGAACAAAACCAAAAGGAAAATGCCAACCAAATTCCTCGTGTCTATGACAAACTGTTCACTGCAGCGACATCTAGTGAGCAACAGAAATCATTCCAAAAAGGCAGCATCGGTTGCAGAAATGTCAACAAACTACTAAAACATGTCGCAATTTGATGAATTCTGAGAGTCTATCGGTTGGAAATGCAGAGACCTGTGTAAGCTGCTGGATGCAGTCTGAGAGCTGGGTGTGCAGCTGGGCTTTCCAAGCATCGCTTGACAGCAACCTCTGTACCAGGCTCACCAGACATTTCACCCACTCCAAACTGTCTCTGAAATAAAACAACAGATATTTAAAAAACAATGTCATAAAAAAAGATTTTTTTTTCCGGTGGTTTGGACCTAGAAATGATTCAAACTCAGTCACAAGTGTCAATGAGACAGAGGGAACTAAACAGAGAAGAAGACTGATGAGACTGTGTCAAAATTAAAATGGACAATTTTGGTCTGTCCTGTGAGGACGCTCAAGATAAGTATTTGTGCTACCAGCTGACCTAAAACTGTCCAGAAACAAAAGTTGAAGCTGTTTATTCTTTACAGATAAGGTACAAGTTGCGCTTTTCATCAAACAACAAGGTGTGGCTTACCAGTTGCCTGCAGACCATACAAAACAACTTGGTAGACTAGATGCCACACAGTTAACAACTGTAGACTATGGTCTACCAGCATGCACAATTTAACCACCAATAAGAAAAACGGAGGCATAGCATGGGTGTGCACTGGTATGCATAATGCTAAAAAAGTCTAATCTAAAAACAATTTGATATAGTGCCATTGCGCCAGCCATTGTCACAATGTCGATTGCAAATCCGAAGCACTGTGTTGGCGCAGACCTGCAGTGCAGTAGGCTGAAGTAACCAGTTCGGTTTAAAGCCTAAAATGCTTTCAGTTCAGTGATGAAAAATGCTGCTATACATGTAATACGGGCACTTGCAGCAATATGACGCAAAGCAAGCTAAAGTTAGGCTGCACTAACCGCTGGAAACAGGCTTCAGCAAAACTGAAAAGATACTGCGATATGTTGACCACTGGCTGTGAAGCCTCACCAGAGGAGTTCTCTTGTAATGCAGGCAACATTAACGCATTCACCTACAAAATCAAATAGTCAACTGATCCATTGATTTTTCTGAAGCAAAATTTACCAGTGGCAAAAGATTCAAAGTGAGGTAATCAGTTATATTGAAGTTTTGACCCAATCCTGTTTTAAACTAACAAAAAAGTATTAACCAAAGTTATTGCACAAATAACGTTTTATGACCCACAGACCACTAGCAACAGCAGTGAAAAATAGACCAAAAAGTCAAAAGCCAGCACTGTATGTAATTCAACAAACTCCCATTACAGAAATATTAAAACAGAAACTATGCTACATAATTTTATATGCTATATATAATGTATTCTAAGTTTCTGTTCAGTGGGCCACGGTTCTATTTTTACCAACGTTTAGGCAGGATCTCATTAAAAAATCTCCATATGAAAATCTCTAGAAATTGGCTGCAGCAGAATCTTTGCAGGATAAATGCCCTTGTTAGCATTACAGCAGCAATGTTACTCTTAATCCGCATCTCAAGACTTTCCTGTTTCCAGAGCTGGGCAAATTACTGGCTCAAATGTAATTCAATTACAAATTACAAATTACCGACATGAATGTAACTGAAATTACAAATTACTTTGGAATCAAAGGCCAAATTACAAATTACAAATTACAAATTACGTTATTTCAATTACTTCAATTACAAATTATATCCAATTGCTAATCTTCTTTCCTGATTAGTATTATAAACGACAAATACATTCATAAATCTAGCAGACTAGCAGTAGTACATTGTAATCCAGTCTCTTATTTATTATCAGACCAAAAAACACCAGGAGCAAGCAGCAACACACCAACTACTTGATAATGTCAACTGTCTACAATATTTACAAACAAATTCTATTTTAAAATGTAAGTTACGTTATGTAAATCACATGAAGGTCTATGCCACATTAAAGGCCTAAAGAAGGAACAATTGCAGATACAGACTGTTTAGTGTTCATCCCACAATTAGCGAAATGGAAGGTCTGCTATCTAGTCTGCACTATTTAAAAAACTTGTGCAGAAGAACAGTTATAACTAAAAAAGTAAATCACATAGCAAAGTGTAGTTAAGTAAGTAAGAAAGATTGACATGACGCTTAATATAAAACCAACAGATATTACCACTTGAAACTTTCAAATGTAATTGAAAACTGTAATGTAATTTAAAACTACAAATTACATGACCATGTAATTGAACCACGTTGAACCCATGTTTGGCAATAAAAATAATCATGAAAAATAGTGTAAAATCATACAGTACAGCCATAACAATTAGTGGCAAAATAAAGTTTCAAAATAATTAGTTTCATCATTCAACGGAAACTACTACTATTAAGAAACCATCAGAAATTCCATTAAAGTTTACCGTGTCAAAAGATTGAATCCTCTGCAGCAGTTTGCACAGAACTCCTAATGCAAGCAGCTGAGATCTTCTGTCTGTGTTAACTTTCTCACTGTCACAGATGAAACATGTAAGATATTTAATAAAATATTTAACAAAAAGCAAGTGTATGAGTAGAGTTTTACTTCCCACTTGGGTGGCTTGGTGGATCAGCCGTTAGGGCATTGGATACGAAACCGATAGGTCCATGATTCAATTCCCAGCCGGTGCACTACCAAGTAACAACTCTGGGCAACTTGTTCATACCTACCTGCCTGTGTAGGTGCAAATGGTCTAGTGGTTGGTGTCGACTCATAACTTTCAGATTCCCACTGCAAGTAACTAGGAAGTTGCTAACCTACTGTGTGCTCAGGCCAACTCAGCCTCCTACCCTCTATGGGACGGGAAATGAGTAGTAGCTTACAGGCTATGAGGTGAAGGCCTAGTGTGGCTGAGTGGGGCGGTGGTATGTCTGCTAGCTGCAAACCGTGGGTCCAATTCTTCGCTAACACGGGCAATGGATGGCCACATAGTGCGCTGCGGCATTATTAGCTCATGCCAATGAGCTGCCAATTCCGAGATTGTCAAAGCACTTCTGGCCACGAGTACATCTCGTGTAAGAAGCGCTATAGCAAGTACTGGACTTTACCTTTCACCTTTGCCTTTACATTATACGTCATTTTGGAGACAAAAATGTAAATTACACACTGACATAATTCTATCTGCATAAAATATTAACAAGCATGCATAAGCGTAATATAACCAAATGACAGATGCACGTACACAAACAGTTTAACTAATGACACAAAAACTGTAAACCTAGCTTATAAACACCTTTTACATTATCTGGCTACAAAAAAAACTGTGCCTAGTCTACAGCTCCTAAGAAGCATATCATGTAACAAAATAATTAATAAAAAAAAACAGTAACAGTATTATAAAAAAATTTCCTGAAAACAGTTTATACAGTCGTGTTTTGGTTGCTCAACTACCAGTGGCCAATATTTCTGCAGTTGTTGTTGTTGTTGTTGTTTTCTTCTGGCGCTCGATCAAGGATCATACGCGACCGGCCTCGGTGAAACTAGCATCCCTCAGGTAACTGAGTGCCACTTCGAGTTCGTTGAACAGAAAAGTGATGGGATCATCCTCATCGAAATGGTGGCTGAGTGCATCTTCCAATACCAGACATTCAGTCATTAAGTGTACCAGCGTCTCCTCTGCCTGACCACATCGCTGACATGTGGCCGTTTCAAACTGGTCTTGGTTCCTCGTTACTCTTTTGCGATACCATGCCAACTCTGGGGTATGTCCTCCTGTACGGAGGCGTGAAAGCAGAGTCCTTTGTGAAGGTGTAAAGTGCTTTTCCTGATCTCTGTCCACATATGTGGCATGGTGTACTGCTGGCTTATGCAGTTACTTCAGGTACAGGTGGTGTTCACTGTACATGATTATAAAAAAAGTAATTAAACATAAAAATAATTCAATAAAACTGCAAATATCGACACTAATTAATGAATTTCCCCCTACATGTGCTTATCATCTCCTAGTAAGACATAATTTAAACAATCTGCATTGATAAATACAGATAAAATTCTACCTGTACTGCTGTACAACTTGATTTTAAATAAATAGGAATATCACACACAATAAATATCAATGTCTAGAAATCAATGGAATTACCTAATAATGCCAATCAGCTTCAAAACTGTATCCTTTGAGAAGAGCACATCCACAACCTGGGCTGACGTCTGTCAATAATACATAAAACATAAATAAGTGATGTGCTTTGTAATATAAACCAGCACCAAAAAAAAATTTGGTACAGTGTGTAATCTCTGCTCATTTCTATATGAGAGGTGGCTGCTACAATTCGCTAATGTCAATCCAGCCACTGGCTGCCATATGAAATAAACCATCTACACTGTGTCCGGAAAAAATGAGTCTACACTTTTTCATGATAAACTTCAATAAATTTAAACTTACTTTTACAATTTTTAGCACACATTATCACAATGATACACTTTACTAAAAGCATCTAAAATTTATTTTCAAAATTTACTCATCACTAAGTATTGCTAATTTAATCGTGACGTCATCGAAAATGCCATTTTTGCAAAAAGATAATGTCTAAATGAGCCTCTGCAATATGAAAACAGGAACAATAATAAAGAAAAATTGCAGTAAAAAACTGCAGAAATTGTTGGCATAAAAATAAATTACTTTTTATCCAAATTTTTAACCTAGTCTTGCTTTTCGCCATGTTAACTCGTGGCCGTCGTGTGCAGTAAGGGAATGTCGTTGTGCAGCAGTCATTATCAGCGAGCAGCATCATTTCTGCAGCACGTGTTAGCGTCGCGGTAGTTACGTACATTTGTAATAAAGTTGTTGACTCAAAAGTTGGTTAATAGCAAGTTTTGTCACTGTTGATGACAACTAAGGCAGCTACAAACTAAAAAGCCTATTTTTCTGCATTCCTGTTTATTTTGGTGTGGAGTAAAGTAAGAATACGAAGAGTGTTTTATTTTACGTGGTAAAGTGGCATCAGTATTTCGGCAAAGTGGACTATCAGTAAACTTGTCAGTTGCAGGTTGCTTTTGTAATGTTGCCTGCAAAATATTATAAACATATGTTTAATTTTGTTAAAGTTTATTAACCGAAACACCATTAGCTTTTTTTCATCTCTGATACAATAAAAACGACATTTTTGATGTCGTAATTATGTCAGCTCTACGTAGTGGCATGGCAATATAAAGATAAAATATCTCAACAGTTTAATAAAGTGAATATTCAAGACGACTCGTGCCAAAAATTATGAAAATAGGTTAAGGTTTGTCAAAGATATGTTGAAAAACCGTAGAATCTTTTTTTCCGGACACGGTGTATTAATGCATGTTTTCGGCTGGGAATTTGACCCCTAAATGTCCGCTTCCCTTGAAAGATCAGAAACCCTATCAAACACAATGTGTCACTAAACCCCACATTCCAAAAGTGCACCCGCCAAATGGCATCCAAATCCGTTGAATGGTTTAAGCAGGGCAAAGGCAAAAGTAAAGATGGTGTATAACTCTTAATAGGACACCCATCACAGAGCTACGAAGCATCATCTGCCATATGGGATCACACAGTGTCACCTGTCAACCAACACAGATGAACGTGCCCCGATGAGAGTGACATAAAACAGACGACAAACATTTCACTTCTACAAAGAAATGTCTAGCTACATGCCAGATCACTTGCATTAGAGCAATTTTGCCTAAAATGATGTAAGAAAAGTGGATGCGTAAAAGTTCAAAGCTTACTAGATGTGCTGGGGAGATCATGGCTGCGATGAGACCAAGCAGATTTTCACTCAGACTTTCATCTGAACACACATTGACACAAAACATGAGTCAAGATGCGAACCAGTCTTAAATCTGCCTCATGTAAGAAGCATTATAGCAAGTACCGGACTTCACCTTTATATCTTTTACACCATATTCTTATCAATATCATATCAAATACAAACCTACTTGAAGATTCTTACAGTAGCAGACTCAGAGCCGGTTTCTGGTTCTTAATCAGTTTTCAGTAGGTTGACCAAGCTCATTAATATTCATGACATCTATGGCTGCTCTGAGTGATTCGTCTGTTTACATAATCTTGCAATCAGAGCTGCTCAGCAATGCATAGCTTATCATACGAAACTCAATTTTTTCGTATCAGCGATATCTTCTACAAAATTAATGACACTGAACTAAATCGACGAATAAACACACACCAAACAAATTTATTTCCATTAAAACTCACTTCACATGATGCAAATTCAGACGCAGCGACCAACAACTATAAGCTAGCCTTTCACAAATATGTTGAACAATAAACTAAATTTTTACATATGCACCACTAATCCCAAATCTGGCCACAAAAAAAAACAATTCGAGCAAGATTTTGGACAGATTTGTAAATATACAGCCGGATTTTGGCTGGAGCTAAATTTTAGAAAAGCCCTAATTATTGATAAAAAAATAAACATCAGCTGACACTTGCCTAGTTTAGCAGATGTGGCCAGCGTGTCTACGACAATGTTGAAGCAGTGAATGAAGAGTTGTGAAGCTGCTGTGATGTACTCCGTATCGACGGCCGATTGCAAACTGTTCCGATCATGAAGTACGCCGCTCACTGACAGTGCCAGTGACGACAGCAGCAGCTTGGCATGTTGGTGGTTGTATGTCGTAATTCTCGTCAACGTCACATCCTGCGCATCCTGTTTCACTGAAATCAAACAACAGATCACTCTCAATCAGTTCGGCTAAAGGTTAAAGGTACTGTGTAGCTCTTTATAGAAAACCCACCACAGACCTAAAGAGCACCACCTGCCATACAGGATCACACACTTACCTGCCACATGACACAGGTGAACATGCCCCGCCTTAACTGCTGCTAGACAGACTTGATTTACCTACCCCGGAGAGATGGAAAGCCGAGTTGACCTAAGCAGCTGGTTACATACTGAGATGGTTTACCTGCCCGCAGTCACCCATCCAAGTACTAACCCAGCCCAGCGTAGAGCAACTTCGTTGATCGGACAAAATAAGTTACCACTACGCCATATGTAATGGTTAGAATGTATGATTTACAACTAAAAATTTTTAAATTCTGAAACCGACTCCAAGTGGTCAGGTCATTATAAGTGATTATTACCCGGATGGGTGACTGTGACCGGTAAACCATCTCGGTATAGCACCAAGGTCAACTGAGCCACGCCATCCCTCTGAGGTAGGTAGATTGAGAACAGCTAGTAGCATTAGAGTTATAATGTTGCATTTATGATCACGAGGCCGTGACTCGTAAGTTCGACTCCTAATCAGGTTAAGTGATTAGGCCTATCAAGTAAACGGGTGACTCTTTGCAGACAGGTAAACTGTCTCAGTATATAACCAACCACCGAGATCAACTCAACCTTCCAGCTCTCCAAAGCAGATAAACGAGTACTAACCCTATTGGCTCTTCGAATGAAGTTAAAGACCAGTGGATACCGGCACACGTGGGCCTGGAAGGCAATGCAGCAGCTGACCAAGAAGCCAAGCGAAGGAGCATGCTTCCACAGTCATCCACTCCTATGGATCTCTCTTCAGCCACTGAAGCTTTTAAATGGCACCAACGGAGTATCGATGAGGATAGGTACCTCAGCGATCCACATGCCAGGGTCCATAGAGCATTCACAGGCAGTCAACACTGCTACCAACGTTGGCAACGGGATTGGCCCAGAGACCATTGTGTCACGGTGGCACAAGTACACACTGGCCATTCTCTGCTGGCAGCAGCTTACCTGCACCGCATCGGGCGCTGGGACTCGGCCAGCTGCCCACACTGTCAAGGTGCCGAAGAAACAGTCGAGCACCTGGTGCTCCACTGTCCGGCCCACGATCAGACCAGGAGGGACACGTGGCCTGGAGACATCTTTACAAAAGACCTGCGATGCCTCTGGAGCTACCTGGAACAGATTGGGGCAGTGACCCGCCCGCGCCGCCCGACTGGGAATGAGAGAGACAGTACTAACCCACTTGGCTAGGGATAAGGCGAGGTATGTTCAAAAACAGCAAAAAATACCTAAGCAACCTGCAAAGTGGTTTCCAATAGAGACACCTCTGAGACTCTATCTATTCCACGCTGACTATGGCTGCAAATTAGCCAGTCACAAAAAATATCACCAACACCAGAAAAAAACTTACCTTTTATCGTTGGCAGTTTTTCAACCTGATGTTCCAGTGAATGCCTAGAATGCATAAAACACAGCTCAGCAGGCAGTATATATCGACAAGCAACAAAGACTGAGTTAAAATTTGACTTTAATATAAAATGTAATAAAAAAAGTTCAAATATAGTTAAAAAAATTGAGTACAAGTAAAAATGGCACTACATTATTGAGGTCAGTAATAAGAGTCATAGTGCTTGGGCAAAAATATTTCGTAACTGACAAACTGGGAGGGGATTATGCAATCTAGAAAAATAGCACAAATATTATGATGGCAGAAAGCAAACAGTATATGATATAGCATGTTATGACAAATAATTTGCACTAGCACGCAAACTAAAAAAACTAATAATCTGTTAAGCATAGAAGAAATCAGAGAAATAAAACAAGTACTGCTACGTGAAAACAAAAAAAAAGAAAATAAAGATGAAACAAATGACAAAAATAATGTGATAAACAAAGCAAAGAGTTAATACAAGACCTTTTTGGAGTTTTGCTAGCATTAAAGCAGCCAAGACAGAGGTCGAAATCTTCGCATTCCAGACAGCGAACCCGAGTTCCAACAATGAAACCCTCACAAGCATCACAGATATACCTGCAAACATACGCATACAGTATACATCGTCATCATGTCTTACCTTAACAAAGTACTGACTGCGATTCTCGAAATTCCTTCACCAACACACTCTCCAACTGCAACATCAGTTACAATCAATGGCTTCTATCCCCCCAAATCTGAAATCTAAATCGGGCGCAATGCCCCCCAGTTTTGGGCTCAGGTTCCCCCAACTTCTGACTCAAGTTTTCCCCTCTATTTTGGGCTTCTTCCCCCTCTAGGGAGAAAGTTTTGTTAAAAGTGTAGTTTGCCCAGTGAAAAAATAAGGAGAAAGTAAAAAATAGAGGGAAAATTTTGTTAAAGGTGCAGATTGAAAAATAGAGAAAAAGTAAAAAAATAGGGAGAGTTTTGTTACGGGTGCAGTTTGCCGAGTAAAAATAGGGGGGGAAGTTTTGATCTGCTACCTTATCAAAACTTCCCCATCCCCTATTTTTCACTGGGTGCAAACTGCACCCACCAGGTACAGGAATAGAAGCCACTGATTACAATTACAAAAGTTTCGTATAGCATCTACTACAACACTAAATGGCAGCACCTAACAAATAAACTAGGCCCAGACAATACCAAAAAATCGAAAATTCATTTAAAGTAAGTAAGTAAGTGAAGCATCAAATTGCATAGTGCAGAACAGCCCTTAATGCACTGCATACTCATCTGAAAAAAAACAACATCTTGAGCAAATGAAATACACAAATGCAAATGTTACCAAGGCCAAAGAAACCTAGATTTTGTTTTAGGTTTTGAGCTTTTTCTACTTTTTGTGAATTCAGTGTACAATGAAAACTGGACACAAAATCATGATCCAGGAATCACACGATTCTCCCTGTCACATTGTTTTCTACAAATTATAGAAATAACTCAAAAGCCACGACTAGAGTATGAAACTAAATAACATGATCTGCAGTGCATTTAAAATTATGTAACTGATAAAAAGCCTTTGAAGAACTGAAATTTTGCCCTTTGAAATTTTTAGGTTTTTAATTAACCCTAATGATCTAGGTTTTTCAAACTGCCATGTTCTTGATTAATAGGGCCCAAAGATTTCCGCGATCAATTTTGCCCAATTCCGTGGGCCAGTTCACAAAATTCCATGGCTCACCATGGCAAAATTGTCCAAATTCTGCTGCTTACTGTGGCCGTCCATTTGTGCATAAACTAAGCTTTATTCTGTTTAAAAAAACTTCAGCTTTTGCATGCTGGCATAGTGCTCAGTTAAGTTAGCAATATACAAAGGAAATTATCGATAATTTCTTTCTTTTCAAAAATGCAATTTGTCAATTAGTCGCAATGTGTTAATTTACGACTGTGCAGTATACGATGGTAATTATTAGTAGGGATGCAGTTTTAAGCAGTTCAGTTTGATTTTTCTCTCTGACATAGTTAGTTTGAAGCCAACAATCGTACTAATCATCAGTCATTTCTTAACTTCTGTAAAATTCCACAAAATTCCGTGGCAATATCAAAATTCCGTGGAAAAGAGCAAATTCTGCAGCTCGGCTCAAAATTCTGTGGCCCGCGGAAAACTGTGAGCCCTTTTGATAATGTGGCTAATCTTTGGAAAATGCACAGAGTGATTCATACCAGAAGAGCACGAGATCGTGGTCGCCACTGTGACTGCCAGCAGTTGGTACATTGCCCACGTCAAAGCACTGCGTACAGATGTCCACGTCGGGGCACTCAAGACACCGATAGCGCACGTGGTTCGCAGACTTACTGCACGAGTCACATCTGTAGCCAGCTCTCAGTGTCGTGGAATAGCGCGCCTTACACTGCTGGATTTGCTATAACAAACAAGACATCATTACACCACACTATTCTACTACCACATTGTGTCTCAAAAAACTGGACCACTTTTATTTCGTGAATAACTTGTCCCTGAAACACTGGCCGATTCTGATAATTTTCGGCAAGCAGCATCACAAAAAAAACTTGACAAAAATGACTAAAGTTTAGCACCACTCACCTTAATAACGTCTCTACACTACCTCGTGAAATGCAGTGTACTACTACCATGTATTACGACGTCAATACTGTTCTTTCTGATAAAAATGGCCATTGGCCAATTTCTGACATCAAGGTTTAGTTGCAACTGACAAATTCTGCCAATGTAATTGATGAATTGGAATTCATTACCAAGTAGTGTTAACTTTAGAAGTATCAACACCTTTAAACAGTCTATAGGCTCTGTTAATTTTGCCGTATTTTTGAAGTGTTTTTAACTGCTCGTTTATTTTGCATGTGTTTTGTATTATTTAGGCTTATGGGCG
>Ga0056128_1006211_pt1 | contig 15080 bp, 11 predicted proteins | sample WorMetLIZISLAND2_FD_71113 | JGI IMG/M metagenome (GOLD analysis project Ga0056128, IMG submission 71113) | Marine gutless worms symbiont microbial communities from Max Planck institute for Marine Microbiology, Germany - Olavius geniculatus... ...
CATTTTAACACGTATTATGCTGGTCTGATTTCTTCAGGTAGTGCAAAAGCAGACGTTGGGTGAGGTAAAAACTAAAACACTTATTTAATAGCCAGTGGTGTCAGACATTTTTTTGCCAAAAATTATTAAAATCTGCTAATCTTTTTTCAAGTTACGATCGATAATATCGTGGATGTTTTTTTCTGGTTTTCTGTTTATTTCAACACATATTTCGCTTGATCTGATTTCCCTAGGTAGTGCAGAAGCATACATTGGGTGAGGTAGGAAACTGAATGGCTATTTGAGGGCAAGTTGTGTCAGGAATACTTGTACCAAAAACTATCAAAATCCAATAATAGCTTTTAAAGTTACAGTCGAAAATGTCGGGGGTCCCAGTTTTTTTGAGACACAGTGTATATTCACTGCTTTTGAGCATAAAATACATGTACTTATCGAGTACTTATAGGCTTATACACGAATCGGCATAACAATGCAATAATGTGTATAACATAATTAACGTATGCATAAGTCTAGGTAAATCGTAAGCCTCCTGCTTGATCATGACAAACATTTTCTTGCTGGGGAATAATGGCGCGCATGCAGTGTGAAAGCGAAAGTACGACGTGGGATTACCAACCGGTAACGTCATACGCATGACGGCGTAAGGCCTGGGATCTACGTCGGAATTATTAGTAACGTATTTTTTATTATTGCTTATATCATCTGCGATAAAACCGACACTGTACAATAGACATTAGCGGTCTTAACTGCGGATTATGAATTTTGTCACGTTTACAACAGAGCGAACAAGCAGTTGCCGTGACTCGCTGAAATAAGCCTACAAATAAAAGAATAGGCCTAGGCCTACTGACTTCATTATCTACGTAAGATGTTAGCCTATAGCTTATTACGTGCTATGATGAGGCCTTTGCAGGTAGGCGTTGATGTTAGCTGCTAATGAGTATTATGACGAAGTCGAACTTGATCTGCGTTAGGCCGGCACTATTGTTACATAACATAAGGAATTCAAACGGGCTTTTTTCTGTTGCAGCATAAAACAGACGATGCGAAATCTGTCTTTTGTCGTCCTGTTAGCGAGCGTGTCATCTACAATGTCGGGTAGGCTATCTCAAGTTCTTCTATATGCATCCACACATTTCACCGTTATCACTGGCGGATTTAAGGGAAGAGAGCCGGGGCGGTTCTCCCCCCCCTTATTGACTAGATGCATTGTAAAACAAGTAAAAATTTTGCACCAAAATGCATTATTTTTGCATAAAACTTTGAAAATTTTTCTGGAGAGGGGCAAATCCTTTTCGCCAGACCCCACCCCTACCCTTCCGCATTCTCTATTCCAAAATTATTGATCCGCCACTGTCAGTCATTGAATGTTATGCTAATACATATGCAAAAAAATATAGCTTAACCTATATGACCACACTTCATCATATCGTTATCATTTATTTCTCATAACGCATACAATAACAACATAAATACAGTGCATAAAATAATCTACTACTGAACAATGCTAAACAAGATGTTCTAAATGACGGACAGGCCAATGGCGTTTACAACTACCCGTAGGCCTACACCCAAAATACGTGCAAACAGTGGCGTATCCAAGGGAGCCCAGTGGGCCCACCTCCCTTCAATTCTTTAGACAAAACATAAGCATACGTATAAACTGCACGAAAATTGCCAATTTGGTCTGTTTACTTTCAAGAAAAAATTAAAATTGTTGCCACCAAATCTCATCTTTTAAAGATGAAATGCACCAAATTCGATTTCGGCTAGAGCTCCGCCTCAGACCCCGCTGGGGGAGCTCTCAGCGCTCCCCCCAGATCATCTAGCTGGCTTTTAGTGGGTTCTACTTCTAAAAGAAGGGAGGGGATTAAAAGAGGAGAGGACAGAGGAAGGGAGGAGAAAGTAAAAGGGGTAGGGAGGGCAGAGACAAAAGGGGAAAAGAAGGAAGGAAAAAGAGAGACGAGGCCCCTTAATTGAAATTTCTGGCTATGCCACTGCGTGCAAAATATGTGCGTTTGTGCAGAGCGCACAATAAATGATTTCGGACTAATATTCGTGATCAGTATTGATGAACGTTGAATACTGGTGGCATTTATGCAGGTGCTCCCAAGCCGGCAAAAGACGTATCGGTGTCTGGGGCGACGTCCAACTCCGTGGTAGTGAAATGGAAGCAGACGAGTCGGTTTGAGTCGGTGTTGATTCGATATCGAATGATGGACGGCGGTACGGACATCATGTGCCACGAGTTGTACGACAAGACGAGCGTCGAGCGTCTCACCGTCTCAGGTCTCAGCCAGGGGACGGATTACGAGTTCTACGTTTCCTTCGTCAACCGAGGATGGTGCAGTCACGCCAGCGGGCCTCATTATGTCAGCACAGGATACAGTACGTCGTCATTGCCTTCAGCTGCGTTTTTACCTTTGTCTGTCTGTCCATCTGTTATAGTCTGTTTGACGTTTCGCAAGTTTTTGCAAGTGTAGATGTCTAAAAATAATAACGCCGTTTTGCAAACATTTTACGCTGTAACATTTTGCATTTTAGCTCGGAAAATGTAGTACTCAGAAAATCAAATAAAATGCCGCTGCGTTTTTTTCCGCTGTTGTTCTGTAGATCCCAGAGATGGAACGTCGTTTGTTAACCGCGACGTCGTCATTGCACTTATTCTGCTGTCTTTCCTGGTGCTGATCTGTGCCGTTTTCGGTTGGAAAAAGATGACCGGCGAACAACTACGACAGCAGCAGGAACGACAACAACTACAACAACAACTAGAAGAGGACGAAGAACGAGAACAACGCCAGCAAATGAATCAGTGAGTGGTTCACTTTTGTCTAAATTAAAGCATGCAAGATTTCACTGCAATTTTGGGCGATTCTGTATAAACACACTTGGAGATGTCTCCCGCAATAGCGTTTATAAAGATAAAATACCATATTATTTTCATATTGTTGTTACTCACATGTGCTCTACTTGTGCAGTTGTCATCATCATCATCATCAAGACGCGAAGCGTTCAGCCGTAGCATTCCGCCGTTGCGATTTGTCGCCAAAGCGAGCGGTCTTCTGCCAGCTGCAGAGCGTCGGTCACTGATATTCCCGTGTCCCGGCAGATCTGGTGGATCCAAGTGATGGGAGGTCGGCCACGAGCGCGTTTCCAATCAGGAGATGGTCGGACACCGTCTTGGACTTCGCAGCAAGTCCGAAGGATCTGGTTTGCTGGAACGTCCTTTGTGAGTCTGGTAACATGACCGAACAGTCCGAGTCTTCGTTTGCGAACGATGGAAGAGGCTGTCAAGAGACCGGTCCGGCGTAAGACGTCGTTGTTAGATACGAAATCATACCATCTGGTACAACCAAAAATTCTGTTGTGCAGTTGTGCTGGTTGATAAATTGAAATAAATAGGCCTAAATAACTAGAAGGTGCTCGTAAGAGTGCATATCTCCGCCAAGTGAAGCAATATAAACATACTACTATACTACTACAGTGTGACCATGCGTCTATCTGGCACCACCTCAAAGACATGTACACAGACACACAGACACAGGAAACGAGGGACACAACGACGGACGGAACGACCAATCTCATAATCTCCTCCAATGTTCACTTTGTTCACAGTTGGCGGAAATAAAAATAAATAAATTATAGTTGCGCTGTTTGTGCAGTGGTTTTAGACTGAACGTCGGAGCTGAGAATCACATTTTGCTGAATGCGCAACTGTACGCCGAAATATCCCGGGTATGTACAACATTGGTTGCTTTTTTGGTTGATTGGTGAACAAAATTTGTATGCTATTTTTATATCTTGTTTTCTTTTGCCTTCAGTTGCAATCTGTCAGTTGTTTTCGTAAAAAATATTTGGTTTTATTGGAGAGCAAAAATGCCGGGCTGCTAAAATCTATATCGTCGTCATCGTCGTTGTCGTCGTCGCGTTGTCAGCCGTTTGCTATAGCAAGAACACTGAACACTACCGGGGTATACATGAATTTTTAGAAAATTGTCAAAATAATACCAATATAGTTGATTTTTTATAATTTATTTGTAATTATTATTATGTAGTCGTATTAGTAGTAGTAGTTGTCAACGTAAAACGAAGAAGAAAAAGAAGCTGTAGTAATAGTAGACTACTTAGCCTATACACTGTGCCCAAAAAACATCCCCAACATTATCGACTGTAACTTGAAACCAATTATCGGATTTTGATAATTTTTGGTAGGAATATTTCTGATAAAACTTGCCATCATATGATTGTTTACTTTTTCACCTCACTCAATGTATGTTTTTGCACTACCTAGGGAAAGCAGATCAAATGAGATATGTGTTGAAATAAACATAAAACCTGAAAAAAACATCCACGACATTATCGATCGTAACTCAAGTAAAAGATTAGCAGATTTTTTCATAATATTTGGCATAAATATTTTTGACACAACTGGCTATGAAATAAGTGTTATAATTTCTACCTCACTTAACGTCTGCTATTGCACTACCTGGGGAAATCAGACCAAGCATAATATGTGTTAAAATGAATGAAAAAACGTTAATAAATTCCATCTATCCTAATCTGTGGGCCCCAACAGCAGGTCCATTACAAGGTTTGACTGTCATGCAGCAGTGTATCTACCAGATAAAGTTTAGGAATGTTTGTGAAGTCAAGAAGCGACTCGTACAGCCTGGATTGGTCTGGAGCAGAACATTATCGATACTGCTGTCAATGAATGGAGAAAGCATCTCCTTGCATGTGTTCGCATAGTTGGCCAACACTTCAAGCACTTTTACTGCAGGCAGTTGAAAAATGGACAACTGGATGAATTGTCAGCCAGAGTGCTAGAAATGTAAACAAAATGTGTTTTTACGTGTTACGTTAATTAAGTAATCATATCGCATTGGATAAAAAGTGATATTTCGCTGGTTGTGTTTTTCCGAGGTTATGTATAGTGCAGAAACAAACGGAAAAGTGAAGTAATAAACTGAATAGTCATTTGATGGCGAGTTGTATTAAGAGTATTTATACCAAAAATTATCAAAATTTGAATCTGATAATTGATTTTCAAGTTGCAGTCGGAAATGTCGGGGATGTTCTTTTGGGACACAGTGTAGTAGTATATTGTTGTCGCCATTGCTTTTCACTGTAGAAAAATTAGTACATTTTTATTTGCTATTTTGTAAACAAAAGACGTTAATGGCATGTTCTGAATGTCAGATTTTGGCTCAATTACAAGCAGATGTTACCGTTCGCTCGGTTCCGCCTGCGACAGAAGACGAAATTTCCGCTCTGCCCATCGTCAAAATTACTCGATCCCAGCTTGGTAGGCTATGTTATACCCTGTTTACACGATGAAGCAAACATGAAGCAAACGTATTCAGTTTACATGTGCACGACATGTGCTCTAAGTTTGCTTTATGTTTGCTTGATGTTTGCTTAATTGTGTGCTTTATGTGTTTGCTTCATGTTTGCTTCATCGTGTAAACGGGATATTGGTCAGCTGCAACTAGCAAGACGGCGCTTGCACGTCTGATAAAAGTAAAACACAAATAAAACGAAATCACATGCGAATTGCAGATTTTGTTTTGGTTTTGGTTTAGTTTTTATGGCAGATGGAAGCCTTGCTGTTTTAAGTTTAAAGTTACTGCATGTAGCTATGTAGTCTGAAACTTTTAATAAAAACAATTGACAAAAGGGCGGATAGATTGATGGCCGGTAGGCCCCCTAGGTTTTATCACTCTTGTTGTCTTGTACAATACAATGTAGTTTGTAGTTTGTTACGATGTTGCTCTGTTGATTTTTTGTCAGATGAAAATAAATAACTGAAGCAAGGCGGTTCTATAGTTTCTGGCTATTTGGGGGGGGAATATTATAATTTTTACAGTACACGATACATACTTTGTGAATCTGCATCGTATGCTTTCTACATGTAGGCCTACAGGCAGTCGAAAAGTTAACAAGGCAAGTTGCAAGTTTTTCGCGTGACAATGCCTCGCTGTTCTTTAATTGCGTGCTAATATTGCGCATGTAGATAGATGCGGAAAATGCACGATCTGTCAGGAAGAATTTCGTATTAACAACCGAGTAACAAGTCTTCCATGCAGCCATCTTTATCACAGAAACTGTGTAGCAGCCTGGCTAAAGCAGGTACAGTACTTTCAAATATGTATCTGTTAGGATAAAAAGCAAATGCGTTAATTGTAGCGAATCATTTTTGGCGGCTCAAATCATATGAGATCCCCAATCTTTTGGCTAATCGTTTAGTTATTACGTGGGAGGTTTCAGTTCAGCGTCAGTGGCGGATTCAGGAGAATTGGGGGATGCCCACCTCCCCTTATTGACTGGATGCAAAATTTTGTACAAAAATGCATTATTTCTGCTTAATTTTTTTTAAAAAATGCCGAGGGGCACAGCTCTGTCCCCAGGGCCGGATTTAGCTGGTGGGAGGCCTGGGCGCAGTGGCGTATTTGGAATTTCAGAAAGGGATTGGCTATCGAATTACAGGGTTTTAAAAATTGAGGGGTTTGGTGGGAGACCCCCTGTTGGTGGGAGGCCTGCCCCCCTAAATCCGGCCCTGTCTCTCCCCAGACTCCACCTTCTATCTTTTCGCCGCCTCCAAAATTCTGGATCTGCCACTGGTCAGCGCCAACCCTCAGTTAGCCAGTAGCTTTTCTGATGGTTCCTTCCAGATTGCAGGCCAGATTTACTCTCGTGCCTTTGAATGATAAAATGTGTTATTAAAATAACGTCGTGAGGTGTATGTTTGCGCGTGTGTTTACGGCGTGATGTATATTACAGAGCGGAATGTGTCCAAACTGTCGTCAAACAGTGACGGCTCAACCTGCGCGCCAGTTACAGACAGTACCTCCGATGAGTGCGGACATTCAAGGGTGACGAGACATTGATCCGCGACTCGTGAAAGACGTTCGACAAACGACAGAAAAACTGCTGCAAGGACAGCTGCAGCTGTTAGCCTCTAGAATACACTTAGCGTGATCGGAGTCGGGCGTCACGCTAGGGTATCAATTAGTTGCAGCATTCCAAGTTGTCACTCTAGGGACCAACACGTCACACTTGAAGGATCTGCTGATGGTCCTTTAACGTCACACTAGCAACTAATGCGTCACTCCCGCATGTACGGGTGATAATTTCAAGGCGTCACGCTAGATACCAAGACGTTACACGTTAGGGATCAGGAAATGGTACCATAACGTCACACTAGCAACCGATGTGTCATTCCATTTCTCGCACAAATTGCATCTGACATTTGAAAAACCAAAAAAAACACTACAGAAGGAGTCCAAATGAATAACTCCCACGGTGTCCACGGAGAAACGTGTTTGCAGTTTTGTAGGCCTACTTTATGTAATATTTGATCATCTTTTTATAATTTTGGCTTCACTCATACAGATACTCTATTTTGTAAAAAAAACTTACAAAAACCGTGGACTCTTATTACTGGACAGCAGTAAAATGGACACAGTGTTTATACTTTTCGTTTTATATTATGTGATATGTCTCTGTTTGCTCGCTTTGTATAGGCAATTTGTACATAACTCTGCTACACTGCATATCGTCAGCGTAAATGATAGGCTACTCGCGAAGGTTTTGCCTACGCTTTGAAACTCACGTTGGTTGAATTTTGTGTTAGTCCATACGTCTGCACTGATCAAAATATCACTTAGCACACACTGCACACGGCTCCGTCTGGGCTAAAATTAAGCAAAATAAAGTCTTGTTGCGGTTTGTTGCACTAACTGCATAACTAGAACAAGAAGCCCAGCTATCGCTAAGGAAAGCCGACCGCACTGCTAACGACCGAAGCCCAGCGTCCGATTTCCAGTCACGGAGAGAAAGCGATTTGTCAGAGGTGACATGCACGCTATGTTAATGGAACGCTGTCTCCAAAAAGTCGAAAGCTATAATGAACGCTAGTATAACATACGTCGCACGTGGTCATTTTGCCAGGTAATATAAATAGCTACTAACTTACTAAGCAAATAATTAAACAAGAAAAAATATCGGACGCAGGCTTTGCAAATATTTCTCACAATAATAAAAACGCCTTGCTCGGGAAGACACGCTGCAGCCTATACAGTTCCTGTTGCAGTACTGATATTCAAAGTCATTTAAGGTGAATGACTTTCATATCATTTGAAAGCCAATATGTGACTTCCTTATAGTCATCAATAGCAAAGGTCCTATAGCTTGCATCGTTTAGCCACAGTATACATTCGTGACAAACAGAGGGACGGACGACAACCATGACAACAGCTCGACCGTTATATAAGTGCAGTTGGCTAAAAATACTTTGGCTCAGTGCCGACATATTATGCGGCCGTCCGCCCAGAGCTGCGCACAATAAAAGCACGGTACGCATACGATACGCAAAGTTTAGTGAATAGCACGCCTGTCTCAGCTTTTAAATTGAGCTTTGAGTATACGATATGTGTCTTTCTGTCTGTCTGTCGATGTACTCTGTAATGCATGTATAATGGCTAAACCGTATGTCGTAGAAATTCCGCAATGGTGCCGTTATAGATAACGAGTTCCTATAGTCTGTCAGTAGGCTATATATTACCATGTCTTTATTCGCAACGATTTGGCTGCAAATTTTAAATGCAAATTAAGTTGCTACCACGTGCTCTGAATTACCGTATCGTATCTGCGTAGATTGTATAGCTTTTGATATCGCGGCGTCACTATGGCGTATAAGAGATTTTACTCACTCTAGGAATTCGGTTTCTTTTCGCGACCGAAAGTCGGACGCTGGTTTTCGGATGTCGGCGGTCGGTTTACCCTAGCAACAGCTGGATTTCTTGTGTATATAGGCTGCAGCGGGTAAAATGTCCAGGTGCAGAACGAAAGTGCTGATTGAACTAGAGATGAGTGTCAGTGTCTGGCTGTTAATGAAATGACTCGCGAGTTGCTACTCCGCAACTCTCTTCCACCAGAAATGGTGGAGTGCATGGGCTAGCTCAATACGGCATTACGGCGTTGGATTTTTTAAATTTTCAAACACGTTTATTTTGCATGTAATTTATTGCAGTACGGGCTTGAATTTTTTTCATTGAACGTAGAAGGCTTCAAAATCAGAAGCCCGCCGGTTTGCGGTTGGGAATGGGAATTGGGAATGTGACGTGCTATTACTTATTTATCAAAATCTACTTTCATCTGCATCAATATTCTTCCAGGATGCCAGTGACGTCATCGGTGTGAGGTTGTTTATCTATTTATATTTGTATCATTCGTGATACATTTGTCGAGTGCAGCATGACTGCTTCGATTGTGTCAGTTCGGACGTTGTTTTAACAGCTGACAGGCGCAGCGTCGTCAACACGACATGGAGAACGAGTATGGTATAACCGTCACCAATAAATACTCCCTGTTTCTCAGCGGCGACGAAGACCTGCTGCAGGTTCTTCAGCGCGAGTTGGAATCGAAACCGACGTCGAAGAAGGAGAAACAGAAGAAGGCGACAGGCAAGGAGAAAGAAACCGTTAAACTTTCCCAGACGTCAAATCTGTCCGCGAATGAGCAGCCGAAAGTTGAAAGCGTCGATCAGTTTATGTCGCCTACATCCGGTGACGGTGCGTATTACGCCAGTCGGTGCACATTTCCGTTAACTGTGATGGGAGTACAGTAAAAGTAAGTAAGTTTTAAGTAAGTCGGTAGCCATTCAACCAAAACGCATTTACACAACGTTGTACTCTTTTTTCAGATGAGATTCTTGTAGTTGCTAGCATAGAATGCTTATTATGGTGTTAAGTGTGTCACACATGATTTGCGATGTACAACACAGCACTAAAGTAAATTTGATGGTATGACATCTTACGATGTTAATGTGATCATTTGCTAGATTTATTTTAGTTTCGATGTTCATGCGGTTGCCTTGTAGAACCAGCTGAAAAGCAAGTACCAATAACATCATCTGAGCCTCAGTTTGAACCCGCAAAACCTGGTAGACAGACCAAAGACAGGACAAGACAACTGCGGTCTGGCCATCTACCAAGTGCTAACCGTAACAATGCTGTGTGAGTATTTTGCTTTCATTTTAGTACAAACAGTTCTTGAACATTTTGTAATAATAATACTAATATAATGTATAACAGTCGCTGTACTCTCAGTCATCTCACTTGTCCTATAAATTCTATAAATCCTTTATTTTTAAAATGAATCCTATATTGTTTTATATTTTGACTAAATTTGCTATAAATCCTATATTTTAACACTTTACATTTCATCCAACAACAACGCAAAATCTGATGTCACCACATGCAGTTTCTGTGGTGCAAAAATGCTCTAAAATACATTTTCAGCCGAGAGGCTCTGCCCCGGACCCAACTGGGGGAGCTCTCTCCGCTCCTAGACCCCGTCAGACTTGTCAAAATGGGGGAAGTTGGGGAAGTTTTCCCAGGTCCTGCAACGCTTTGGGGTCCACCTCACTAAAAAAATAAAACAGATTGTCTCTCCGTTTCATCAATCAACAAAAACTTCACTCAGATATAGAAGCCATGCAGTTTGTGGTATACCGGTTGTAACTAAAACACACGTCCTGTAATGTCCTATATTTTTATTTCATGTCTTATATTTTTTTGGCCTGTGTACTATAAAAATTTGCTAATGCAGTGGGATGCTGTTATTGCTGCTGACTCTGAAAAGTTGACAACAGGAGTTCAGGTAATTTTGAATGCATAAAAACAATTTTGCATTATTACATTGCAGTCATATTTCTCAGTCGGTCAACTAAGCCAAAGCTGCTCCTCAAAGGCAATAATTTTGTTGTTTTTTAATAATGAAAGTTAATAATTATTTGTCATCAACTTGGGTTCGTTGCTTCTGTTCTTGTGCTGGGTTTTTTTAAATCTGTAAAATTTTATAATAGGGATAGATATAATGTATTTTCTTGACACAGTGACACATTTGTAAGTCAGATATTGACCATACATGTCTAATTACCGTACCTGTTTCTTATGTTCAGGGAGCGACCACCAAGAATGAACAGCGATCGATTTCATGCCGACAAGATCAGTCAACCCAAAGAAGCAGGCATTGGCAATGGAACTGTGACCATGAGGCAGCCACACAAAGATGTGTTTTCAGACAGCAGTCAAAGATTGGACGGACCTAGAATGGACAACAAAGTGGATGAGGTGGGATCGTCCATCCGAACGGAACGTGGTTACTTTGGAGAGCGGCCGCCTCGGCGCTTCAGTGGATATCGTGGCAGAAGGATGAACAGAGGCGGATTTTTCGAACGCCCGGGGAGAAACCGGTTTGAAGATAGAGACAGGGAGAGTCGAGATGGATTCAACAGTCACGGCATGTCCAGTGAGCACTCAGATAACATAACTGACAGAATTGAGAGGAATGAGTTTCGAGCTCCTCGGGATCAGAGAGGTCGTCGAGGCTGGCGTGGTCGTGGTGGATATCGTCGTCCATTGCCACGGGAACATCCACTTGGGTGAGTCTAATTAGCATTGTGATTTGCAAACATGCGTAAATTTCTTTTTTAGAACCATTTTTTCATGTTTATATCTCATTACCTGATCCATGAAATGTTTCCAAAGAAAATCATTGCAGTTTGCTGGCATAGTTCTTAGTAAGCTGAATGATTCTAGACTGTAGAAGCTCACTAGATATTCAGTAGTGTCAAGTCTTGTTTATCGAGTGTATTAATTTTTTTAATAGCTTACAGATTGGGTCAACAACAACAGTAGCAGCAAATACCACCACTACCATTTTTGTAGTGTTGTTACGGTTTCCCACTGGCCAAAGTTGGTCAATTTTGGTTCGGTATGGGGAAAAAATTGCGGTTTCGGTCGGTTTCGATTTCGATTTTCTGCCAGTGCTGTGAATTCTAGACGTCGCAGCTGAAAACCAATTTAATCTCTGCCAAAACAAACTAACAGCACACTATTACCTTTGCACTTGGAAAACAAAAAAATTTTGAAAGATGGGAGTTTAAATGCATGTGATTCGTGAAAAATGAGAAATAAAATTCATAATCTACACCATCAACAACTGGAGGTAAACACCGAGGAAAGGGCCAACTTAAATTCGTGACAGCCACAGATAAACATCAACCCAAATGAATTCGGCCCAAACTGATAACACCTGCAGCGTGAGAGGAGCCAGCGAATAGAGTCACCGTGTGCTGCGGTCGCTCGTCACTGCGACTGCGTACTATTAGGCCTAACGTTCCCGGCACTAGACATTAGAGCTGTGCCATATACCAAAAAACTGAAACCGTCAATAGAGAGCCTAAAACCACGGTTTCGATAGAGTTTGATATTGCTAAAAAACCGCAGTTTCGATGCTGATCTCGATAACCGTAACAACACTGCATTTTTGTTTAACTAGTGTTTTAACGTAATAATTATAATATGGTATGATAAGTAGTCATTGTTTTGTCTTTTTTTTCTTAAATGCAGTTTTCATATGTAGTTAACTTTTCTAAAGTTACACCAGTTATTTCAAGTCTGATTCTAGTTTGGTTGCTCACTCATAGTATGAAATGACTATTTTTAGTCGAGCAACTGGTGGTAGCCACAGTGACAGTGGACCAGCTGATCAGATTGCTTCTGTGCTGCCAGAAATTGAGTCAGTACTCTTTATTCACTTTTGTCTTTCTTTTTCACTTTTTAGTGAGCTGGCAGTTGTTCACCAGATAGGCAAGATGAGGCGTGAGTTGACCTATTGATTGTGCGTCATTGTCCTTAGAGCTATCTTACTCATCTCCATATTCATTATGAGTTGGCAGTCCTGTTAATAGATGAGGCTGTGGACAAAGTTTTGTGACTGATGGGCTTTGGACGCAGTGCAGTTTGGGCGACTACTGGAGATACTGCAGGACATTGTGACTTCCTGTTCAAATGCAGTGCACTTTTGTCTTTCTTCTGTACATTAAGTAAAACTACACTTTCCATACCTGTTATATGGTTTTTGGTGTTGTAAACTGTAACTGTAGACATGAGCAAGATAAGGCTCCAACAGAGAAAGAAAGAGCTGGAAGTTGGGCTGAGCAACTGGAGGCTGCTGAAGAAGCTGCCACAGTTGATGAGTACGTATAAATATTGTCTCAGTTCATGATAATTGCTGTAATGGCATCTCAACGAGTCGATAGATGTTACTGATGTATTTAAAAATTTTACAAAATTGTTAAATTTCTTGTCGCTTCTGTTTTTTGGCTTTCCCATATGTATATGTCACAACTACGTGAGAAACAGCTTTACACATAGTGTTAAGATTGAAACATTCCTTGGTTAAAAAGCTGATGAGCAGAAATAATATAAGAGCAAAGACTGTCAGTGTTGATAGTGGTGATGAATGATGATTATAGTGGTAGTGGCAGGGGTAATTATAGTAATAGCTGTGAGTTTGTTTTTTGCTGTTTCGATGTTCAATGCTCTGATGCTAAGCTATGTATAATATTTCGTCTTTCAGTGCCTTGAATCTTTGGCACTGTTCATTACAGTAAGGTTGTCCACTTGTCCTGCCTTTAGAAAGTTTTCCCAACAGTTCATAATTGCTGACCAGTGACCAACCCGACCTGGAATAACTCCAGAAAAGTGGGCCGGTTAAACAAAAGTCAGCAGAAAGAAGGAAAAATATGTAACTCTAACATAAGCTTCATTGTTGATTTGCTCTTGCAGGCAGTCGGCTGTAGTGACGGGAGATGCTGTAGCAAGTACGAAGGACGAAGAGAAGGTGATGACTTTGGATGAATGGAAGGCACAGGAAGACGTGAAACGTGCCAAAGCCGACTTCAACATCCGCAAGCCAGGCGAGGGCTGCAATGGAGATCCGCAGTGGAATAAGATGGTCGTACTGACGAAGAAGGAAAAGACTGAAGGTGCTGAAGATGAAGACGAGCTGGTGAGTTTGCACTTTACAATGTCTACTTTGAATAACATAATATATCAGCAAATTTAATAAAGTATTAAAAACCAACTGATGTTTGTTCAACATACTGCAGTCAAATCATATTAAGGTATGATTACTAATGGCCCAGAAAATACAATGCAATACGCCACTAGCTAGTACACATTTTGATCTTTTCTTTTTTGTCCATCCAAATAAGATAAGTAAGTAAGTAGATAAGTAGCAGATGGTGACAGAATGTCCACTGTACAGCTGCTGAAACTAATAATAGCAAGCCTTCAATAACAGTCTATTTGACTTGTATTTTTTGAACAGACATGGCAGTGTCTACTTTGCTTTTACCAGGTTTATTGTCAGTTGTTACTGGTACACAGACACTTTCTATTAATCTTCACCGTGACTTTGATTTATCTTTATCCCACACATTGGGCCACACTACGATGCCATCTGTGTCTGTCAATACTGCCACTTCTGCTTCTTCCCAGGTGAACCCCATCTTTTGTATGTCTTTGTTGACTGTGCTCCTCCACTCAAGTTCATTTTTGGTCGACCTGAGGCCAAATTCACAAAACGTCTTATGACAGTTTTATGACATTTTGCACATGTATGCCAATGTGCTAATTCACAGATCATTTTATGACAATTTTACTACAAAAATCGTATGATCACTTTTTATGTGTCTTATGACATTCCAAATTATACGATTCCAACATCATCAAACAAGCAGAACTTCTTTGTGTCGATTTATAAGACATTAATTCAATTATACTCGTAATCTAGAAATGTCAGATTTATACTTTGTCTGTTTTGCATGGTCTTTTTGCTGGATAAATTAATTAACGGATAAATAAACAGCACTTTGCATTGGCGATGGACCGTTGCTGTGCCGTAGCCAACCATGTAGACATATATTTTGACAACGGACATAGAATAAAAAATAATACAGCGTAGTATTGTGCGGTGCGACAAATGAATTAATGATAATGACTCAAATATTGCGATACTTGATAGTACCACAAATCCACAATACCAAAATAAAACTGCATAGTCCACCGCTATACGTCGATGATTGGTGCCGGCTGTTTTCTTTCATTGTAGGCCCTATAGAACTATTTACTTTAGTAGGTAAATAGCTAATGCATATGAAAAAAAACGCATTTATCTCTACTATTTGCTAGTAGTCAATCGCTACCATGCACTGTCTAGACAGTGCA
>Ga0056128_1006213_pt1 | contig 15078 bp, 8 predicted proteins | sample WorMetLIZISLAND2_FD_71113 | JGI IMG/M metagenome (GOLD analysis project Ga0056128, IMG submission 71113) | Marine gutless worms symbiont microbial communities from Max Planck institute for Marine Microbiology, Germany - Olavius geniculatus... ...
GAAAACAACGAACTAAGTCGATTCTACACTGTGTCTAAAAAACGTCCCACTTTGTAACTGTCCATATCTTTGACAAATATTAACCGATTTTCTAAAAAAAATTTTTCACTGGCACACTTTTTGGACAATTTGCAATAAAGCGGTTATTGAATATCCCACCACACAGTAACTGCGTCGCTACACCACCTTGTGAAATATAAATGCAAGAAAAAACTAGCAATACTAGTCAACAGGCGTGTTGGAAGATGAAAGACACTTCAGACCAAAATCGCGACGAATGATCTGTAAAATGCTACGCTGTATTAGACTTGTCTTTGTGGATATCTGGCGTGTTATACGGTGTGTTTGTTTCTGGCCTTCGTGGTTTAGTAAGGCTACCAGTTCATCCACAGTGGTCACGTTCTCTTCAGTACGTGCATGCTTTAATCTGTTGCTCTCACGCTTTTCTTCGGTGCTTCCTGTTGTCCAAATTTTTTTAATAACGTGTCCCAGTCCTTTCCTGTTTCTGTTTATCTTCAGAAATTTTGCCAGTATTTTTTGCGAACTGCATTTTTTGAACTCATAAAAGTTCTTAGTTAAAGCCTTGTCCCCATTGCTAAATGCACGTTATATTACCGGTGTATTGTCACTGCATACAAAATTATGTTTTCTCTACAATAATATCATTTACTTTTGTTTAGAAACACAATAATTGTATCAAAAATTAAACAACATTAGCTATTAATATAAAAATTGTTGGAAAATTGTTTTTAGAAAATAATTTTTGCATATGTATTGCTAGGATTTTAGACATTTTGGACAATTTAAGTTTCACATAGTAGTGTAGAGACGCAGTTAAGGTATGGTGGTATGTTTAATAATAACACTACTGCTACTTGTCCACAGTGTGTCAGTGAAACAGTTTTGAAAATCGATCAATATTTGACGAAAATATTGACAATTACAATGTGGAACGTTTTTTGAGACACATTGTAGTTTTAAAGCGTTTTCTTCCAATATTTTTGCAGAAGAGAGAACGAAACGTCACACAATTACTGTAGCTTAGATGTGTCTGCCTATAGCTGCATTGTGTGCGTCACCAAATCTGGCAATTGATCAGCGTGATGTCGTAACCGAGAGTCAATGTACAATTGACCTTCTTTCTATTATAATCCTTTATCGGAAGAGACCAGCAGCCATTTGGATGATGCATGTTTTTTCGATTCTGTTGCATCCTCTTCAGCGAGTTAGCCGCCTTTGTTTCGCGTATCCCAGATGCTGTTCGTCATACACAGTCTTCATTGACTACAGGCCTGACTTTTTTACAAACCTTGTATGCTGTCTGTGATAGAACTCCGCAATAATGAAATTACATGTAGGCCCAATTCAACTAGGCCTACGTAATTCAAGTACAAATTGCAATTGTAATTTTATGCGATATATTTTTCGTAGCCAAGGATAATTCGACGTGAAGTATTTTTCGTAGTGACACATGATTTGTTCAGTTATGTTGTGGGACTCGTTGCATGCGAGCAACGTACGTGATAGATAGCCGAGCTAATGCGTCGCTGAGCACCGACTCGGCGTTGGAATTCCAATATCCGAGTTGTATGATTTCGTCAATTGCATCCAGTCCGGCGGCATCTCTTCCAGGCTCGGCGTCTGTTATGGATTCGACCATTGGTCGCCTGTGATGTGGCCGCCGGCCGGGCGGTCAGGCGCACCGTTCACGGTTTCGCAATCGCAGTTTCGTGACGGCTTCTAATTAAGTGCGCGAGGAGCCGGTAAAAAGGCTTCGCTGATGGCTGGCTGGCTGCTGAGACTGGTGTGAATGGTGATGTCCGCTGTCGGTCCCTTGGCGCTCGTTCTGTCGTCGCCGCGTCACGCCAGTCCATTAACCTCGATGGCCTCCGAGCTCGCGACGCTTGCGAACACGCAGCAGGCCGCCGGCCATGAAACAAAACTGACTGTAGATCTCGCCGATAGAACTTACTTATCGCCCACCGTCTCCGAGATCTCTCGATCGCCGAATCGCGCTCGTCGTCTGCGATTTATTCGCCAACGTTTCACATTATCATATATCATATCATATCCAAAATTTACAGCGCCCCCTAGAGACCGTGGTGCATTACAGTGTCACTGCCAGTGCATCGATAATAGAAGATTAAAAGTCGTCTCAAAAGCGGATCACAAACACTGTTGATAACTCCAGTGAATAAAAATGCAACGATGCCCGTCTCTTCTCTATGACTCAAACAGAGTCGTCGAAGCTTCTTTATAAAATATGTTTAAAACGATCAGAAACAAAATCATGTTTGTAGTATAATGCGCTTGGACATTTTACCACTGCCCTATCCCAATCACTAAACAGTCAATTCAACCAATCAACTAAGTTTTGGTTTGGCAATAGCCGAACTGTAGCACCGGAGTTGCGGCAAGAAGAACAGCCGAGAGTTTAAAAAGTCACAGATATTAACAAAAAAAGCAATAGCAAAGACAGTTTCTAACGCTCTGAGCCCGTACGTAACGTGGCGAAAGCCGCAAAATCATTAAAAGGGCACAATCATAATAATCATTCTATAAATCACTGCAACATAAGGGTGCTGAGATGGATGAGTGCAATTGTGCATGGTTTGACGTTGAAAGCAACAATTCAGCACATATTTAGAAGTGTTCGGACGGCATGTTTCATGTGTTTTATATTTTGTAGAATAGAGCAAAATATGAATATTGTGATGCCATCAGACTGCTGAAAATAAAATTGTTTATTCAGTGCGAACGATGCGAGACATCAGATATCTGTAGACTACAAGCCTATAGCCTATACGTTTCCCTATATTTGATCAGCGACGAGCGAACGACAAATCACGGGGTGTCGGCATCAGCGTCTTTGGCGGCCATCGCCGATAACGTTTGACCGATGACGGCGAACGAATTTATTCTATAACACAGCGGCGGCAAGTCGACGGACGACGACTCGTTGGGTGGTCGATCAGCTGTGACAAGGTGCGCTGCTAGTCATTGCGTGCGGCCTGTCTGTGCGTGCTGGGCGGCAGTGCTGCATGGTACAGCGACAGAGCGCCGCTTCAGACGCGCTGCTGTCGCCATGTCGTCACGAAACGATTAACTCCTTGCAAGCCACAGAAATGCAAACGGCGTGGAGCCGTGTCACGTGGTTGGTTCGATGACCGATTATGGCTAGTCGCACGTGTTCATGGCACAGCTTCGTGTTTGTAGAGTTTTTCCAGAGTTTTGGCTCAGGGCTACACTCTCTACAACCATCCATCGTTAACTAAGCATGCATGCATAGTCGGCCCAACGTAGGTATGGCACGCTATGCAGGTCGTCAGACTGCCTAAATTACATTTACGTTAGTTGCTCGATAAATTATGTTTTTTAAAATATTTATGCCATTTTTAAAACGTCCCTGACGATGATTCAAATACACGTAATACGATATGTGACCGAAGTAAGCCTTATTAGAAAATACACTACAAGAATATGAATTTCTCTCGAGGTGGAAGCACCTACATTTCAGAGAGTTGAGCACTGTCAAAGTGGTGAAGGGTTAAACGGTGCGTCGTCCAGGCTGTAGAACTTCCTGGGCGTGTGATGACCGCGAGCTCCTAACGAGATAAAATATCCGGTGTGCTGCGACGACGTCGTCCGTCGCTGTCGACCGTCGTCGTCAAACTTTGTTTGCGAGCGGCGACGAACAAACGGTCGCACCCGTTGTCCGTCATATAGACAGGCTGCGTGTTTGTGTGTTTACAAGCCAATCATCTGGCAAAAACAGCCGCCACCGCCATAAGGTCGTCACACGCCAGTGTGGTCGTTGTGACGTTCCTTTTCTATAAGTCTAATAACGTGTGTGGATGTCTGTATATTCGTCTGCTGACTCGTTGAAGCGACGCAGAAATATCGTTCAGCATACAGTTTGTCGATCTATCGAATACTGCCTGCAGCCGCAGCAAATCATGATGCGCTGTCGCTGGTAATTGATATCACGCGCGCATCGACTACTGCAACTCAACTCTAACCTGACTTAGGCCCGGTGCACACCACCCGTTCGAACGTCAGCGTCTATGCAATTAGGCCTACGGTTCTCGGTGCAGCTTGCGTTCAGTCTCGACCGACGATCTCATGTCACTTCTGCACTGTAACGACTGCGAGTGTAAACTAAAGTTAAATACCGAAATATGTAGTTTGGTGTAGACAAAAGTGGAGAACGTCACCAACTAGCGGGAAAAAACATTCTAATTATAACTCTCCGGAACGTGCATGGCGCGATTTTTGACGCGCCATAGCTATGCTGTATGGGCGTATATGGCACAGGTTGTTGTGTCTATTTGTAACGGATGTACTGTAACTAAGCGATGCGAGGTTGCTATTGATCGCTAATAGAAAATCGCATACGTCCTTTTAGATGAGATTAAAATCATCGATTTTGGATGACCTTGAAGGTCAGTACTGCAACAGGAACTGTATGTGCTGTAGCGACTAGCGCGTCTTGTTTTGCAGCAGCTATAATAGACTTTTCTGTTCTATTACGTAGTGCGATTACTCAGGTTAAGTTGGTTTTATAACGATTTTCAGCTCGTAATAGTAACTCAGTTAAATGGCGTTTATTCTTTCGTCTTGGTGCTAAGGCGTGAAAAACCTGTGATTTCGGTTTCTGTCTATCCCTAAAAAACCTCGTTCCTAAAAATTTTATTAGACCTTCAAAAATATCAGAGCAATTTTTTGTATGTTTTCGAAGTTGTGCTGAAAAAATATTGTTTGCATGTATTCTGAAATGTTGCAGTAACTTTCTTTAAGCTCTCGTGAGTACTGTTTAGTGCGTCAGTTTATTTTTATGAGTTGTTGAGTAATACTACATGACACGTTATGGTATAAAAGTAAATAATTAAAAAAATTTCGCCGCCCGCGTCCTTAGTTTTTTTTTCCTGGCTGGAATCTAAGCACACATTTTTTAGGTTTAGTGCATAGTCACAAATCGCGTAATTCACGAAACAATAGACACGTGGCGCTGTATAAATGTGTTTTGAATTAATGATTGATTGACTGGTTGATTTATGCAGCATGAAACGAAACCCCACTGTAATGGCAAATTGGCTAAAAAGTGTTTTAAAAACGCAAAAATAATGCAACGTTTTCGTCTGTAGACGTCGCCGCGTTAACGTAACGTTGCAATAGCAGCAACCGGCTCGTGGTTTCTTTGTTTCAATCAGTCTTTTTAATTAAAAACAACTAATACGCGTAAGCTCATATAACCGTCAGAGCGTCAGTTTATGTCGTCGAAAAAGAACTGCTTTGAGATCGAGGATAATGGGAATAATTATATTGAGAACGGTCCGTTACGTCACTGTCAGTGTGTCTGCAAGCCTGCTTCTCCCATCAATTGAAATAGATTTAAATTTATTTAATTAATAAATATAAAAAAGGGAGTAGGCAGGTCTATCGTAAGATATATGATATTTGTTGTATGATAAATGCACTTGCTTTTTATAAATTTCTAAACACTCTACAGTCCGCAGGCGGCAGTCAATCAAACACGTTTATATGCCGTCATTTTACTCACTTGTCGCTGACGATGATTATCGATGTCACTCTAGCTGTCATGTCTCATTTTCTTATCAATAAACGCAGACATGGACGTAAGCGTGAATTTTTCAGGATTCCCAAAACCTCTTTGCCTCCATCCGCCACGTTCCGCCTATACCCTGGTATTCTACCGTGCATTTCCACATTCTCATCTAAAGCAATTAGTATTTTATTTTTAGTTACATAGGCCAACATGTGTGTATTGTATACGGTAAACGGTAGCAGGTGTCCATTTTCTCGCTTTTTCAGTAGTTGCAAGTATACAATGTATTTCGATCACGTGACACCACTGATCCATGAACTCCATTGGCTTCGGATTCCAGAGCGGATCACCTTCAAGCTGTCGTGCCTCGTCTTCCGGTCTCTCAACGGCACAGCACCTGTGTACCTCGCCGACAGCATCAACCGCGCAACTAACGTCACCACGAGACGGAGTCTGCGTTCCAGCTCATCAACGACGGTCGTTGTTCCAGTGACTCGTCGCAGCACGATCGGGGATCGCGCTTTTCCGGTTGCTGCTGCCCGAGCATGGAACAGCCTACCGTCGTTTGTTACTTCATGGTCGTCACTGTCGACTTTTAGGCGTCATTTGAAGACGTATTTTTTCGCTACATCCTACTAGTGACGCTGATTCCAGTTCTCCGCTAGTTTTCTGTTTGCCGAGTTTACATGTTGACTACAGTATTGTAATTTTGTTACTTGTTCTGGAGCCTATTTTAGACTAAATGCCACGCTAATCTTTTCGTTCGTAATAATTATAATAATATTTGCCTACATCCGTGCTTGCGGCCATCCATGGATGGACACAAACAACAAAAAAACCGGCTGTCGCAGAGAAACCGCGCGATGCAGTAAATTCTATTTACAAATGCTGTTACTTCGTCTTTGCGTACTTTATATATTAAACTGTAATCTCTTTCTGCTTTAACTGTGAATGACCATGATTTTTAGATCACGAGGTATGAGTTTCTAGTTAGTTTTATGGATGCTGGCCTAATGTACACTATAATTTTATACAACGAGAAAATGCGTTTAAATTTTAGTGATAATAGTAATGATATCAATCGACAGAGTATGCTTTTATCATAAGACGAAGTAACCATGTCTCCTAAAGCAAGAAGATGCAAACATCTGATGTGATTGTATGTTACACGGTTTCAGCACTGTTTGTAAGTACAATAGGGAGATGTATGTATACGTGGTCGGATGGCATGCACGGGTAGGCCTACGAATCAACCGGAATTGCTTTGGCATAGGCCAAAATCCGCGTACAATAAAACATTTACAGGAACGCTCTTGTTGATGTTTTTAGCGCCTGAATACGAAATTCCATCGCGATTTTGACAAGTCGCGAGGCACCTGCAATAACTGCCGATAATTGGCTACTGACGGCTGCAAAAAAATCGTTCGTTCTCATCATAACGAAAGAAATATTGTCAGGTCTGTCGATGATAAACTTGTTATTCTCCGTGTGCTGCCAAGCGCTAAAATGAAATGCCCTGGAGCTGCAGGGCCTAGAGCGCTAATGCAGACCGACGCCGCTTTCCATATTATATAGACCTAAACCTGATCAGCAGTAGCAACACGCAATTCCCTAATCAACTGGAAGATGAGCGACCACGATGGCTGACACGATGTGCGAACAGTGCGATGTGCTCTTTTGTTGGAAACAATCGACTAAAATAGTAACTGCTTGACTTAGTACGTGGAACGTTCAAAACTTTTTGGTTTTTGAAGCTTTTTGCACCGCGTCTGTACTAATACTCCGATGTCGTGTTATTGTTTCGTATATCAGCTGCCGAAATACCGAGAGTTAGTTCTATAAACTGAGTTGTAGACTCACTCACTCACTACAAGCTATCTAGATGATACAACGTCCTAGCTAGTATAGATGCGCGGTCGATAGTGCGCCGAACAAATCCAAGCCATTCGGTCGTCGTCGAGTTTCGTCGACGTTAGATCTTTCAGCGGCGGGCGCGTTGCAAACTTGGCGAGCTAGCGACTCTCGATCGATAGACAACGTCCCACCGGTCCGCGTCGGTCTGCGCGCGCTGCCGACGTCCGTCGTAGTTGTCTGATTAATGAGATTCAAGCCAATCGGCCGCGTTACGACTCGCACGGGAGCGTCCACGGTCCCGCGTCCTTGAGCCCGCCCGAGCCGGCCGGCGTCACATTAAAATCTCTCCCCCATGAAAAATCCGCCAGGGGACAGATAATCACGGAATTGATATGTCGCCCACTCTTCCACTCATTAAAAACCGGCCACATAAAAAGTCTCCCTATTATAGAATCGCCCGCAGAAAAGTCTCCCCGGCCGACAATTTACCGGCAAAAATCCAACCCGCTCGGGCGGCCGCCGGGCGGGGCGGATTTTTGCCGGTAAATTGTCGGCCGGGAGAAAACTTTTCTGCGGGCGGTCCTATAATAAGACACCGGCCGGTCCGTCGGCCACAACCCCGGCCCTCCGCCCGCCGTCCGTCCGTCTCGGCGGCACCGGCGCACGGAGAAGGCGAGGTTTATGAAAAATAACTGAGGCGCTTTGAGACGCGATCGTCGCGGCAAACACGCCGCCGCCGCCTGGTCACATAATGTCGTAACAGCCTGCCTCCGTGAAGAATAGCGTCACAGCTGCATTTAGCGAAAGGTCAAACCCACATAATGTCGTAATCGTCGGCTCCGGGGCGCGTCGGTCACGATAGCTATAGCCACAGTCTCTACGTGATAGCGGAAATAGCGAAACAGTCTATGTCAACGGCGGCGGGATAAATGCGTCAAATTGCCACAGGTCCACAGCCGCGTCGAGTGTAAGTTAATACGCCATCAATGACGCACGAGAACGTTTGACGACTTCGTCTAAATAAATTCACTGAGGAGGTCTATAAACTGAACTTGCGTACAGATTGGAACACAACAGTCATCCGCGTTTTAGTGTCTCAGTACTTGGTGACCAATATCCGTTTGTTATTGTCTCAGGCAGATTAGTCCCTTTTCTTGTCTGCAGTAAGCGCATTTTGATTTCATTATACCAGCACACAGCGCGCAATTATAACCGGAACAGATAAAACGCCATCGAACCGTGAAGTAATTATGGTTTTTTCGCTGTTGGCCTTCGCGATGCTAACGCTTGTTCACAGATTGCGATAAATCTTCTCGGATTTCGAAAATCTAAGCACACAAACATCTTGGCATGCATGAGAATTCGTATTGCGACGTGGCTGTAGCGAGTCACAAGACGGCGGCGACGCTGCTGTTGTCGGGCGGGATAAAAGCGGCTACAGGAATCACGCTGAAAATCGTCGTCGTCGAACTACAAAGCCGAACGAACGAACACCCGCAGACAAGAGCCTCTAACACGCCGGAGGCTGAACTGTGTCGAGTGATTCGTCACGCAGACAAATCGCCTGCAGGGTCGCAGGCCAAACAGCCTCCGTGAAAAACGACGTCACTCACCGGTTAGCAATATGTCAAACCCAGACAACAACCCTTTAACGTGCTCAAAATGTTGCATGACATTGCGTTATACAAATTTACTGTTGACATGGAGTGAAATAATATGACAAAGTTCAGTTTAGGATACTTTAGCGTAGTGCTTTGAGAAGTCTGGGCTTTGTTTTCTGTTATCATGAAGAAACAAAAAGCTCAGCTGTATCTAGGAAAGACGCGCTACAGCCTTTACAGTTTCTGTTGCAGTATTGACTTTAAAGGTCATTTAAGGTCGATGATTTTTTGTATCATTTAAAAGGGCAGTTGAAATTTCGTATTAATGATCAATAACAGCTCTTATTTTTCCGAGATATGGCCAGTTTTTGGTTAAAACGCACATTTTTCCTACCCCTTTCCATTCAACCCTAAATTTTAAAATGTTCCCATTAAACTGCATTCCCCCAAATTTTGTACGCAGACGGCTTCTGCAAAGTACTAATTATATAAAGTTTTCCCCTAACCTATCCGTTAATCAGGGTACATCCGTTACCTACAGAAGGACAGATGGACGACAGTCGTGCCATAGACGTGCTATACGCATAACTGTAGCGCGTCAAAAAATGTTACACATCGACATACAAGCGGAAAATGCAAATTTGCAATCACAAAAATCAGTATTTGGGCTCATTTATAATAACGTCCTTTGGTGGCGCGTGCATTTCCGTGCAAGTACAAGAGAAATCCCGAAGAGCAAATGTTGGCATACAAAAAATGATAAAACTAAGATCTTTGTATTGTACAGCTTAAATGAAAAGCAACTTAGGAACAAAACAGAAAATAACTTGTCAGCAAAAATTTGTTCATAATTTTATGAGTAATCTTAAGGCCAAAGAAGAAAATACAGTAAGAGGTAAATCATAATTTTTTTCCTTTGACATAGATACTAATCAAAATCGAAATGTTTAGCTAACGATTACATGACCTTGAATGAGTTGCAAACAGAACAGATGCGTCTGTTACGGCATTTAGAATACTGTGCACTACATCGAGAACGCCCCTGACTGATTTGCTCGCCACGCACAGAACTATGTAAATGTGTTTTGACGAAAGAACTTATACAGTACTAGCTTCGATTGCCACACCGCGTTAGAAAAAAATGTGAGCCTCGTTTTCTTTTTTTCTTCTCTGGAACTCATGGCCCGTGCAAGTAGGCCTAGTTGAACACTTGAAGCCTGCAGTGAGTTGTTGCCACTTCACTTTGTCGTTCGCCAGCTTGACTGCATAGCAATGTATTTACTTAGCGATTGAAGAGGTTTTATGCCTAGCGTAAGCCTGCACGTGCACAGCGACAGTAATTAACCGCACTGTCAGACGACCGTCTTGCGGCGTCGCGTATGTCAGCGGGAGTTTTAAAGTGAGTTGCAGCTGCGCAACCAGCATCGAACACAGCGATTGCTGCTTGCTTCCCCGGACGTTCAAAGTTTGCTTTTACAAGCCTTGCATTAGACGTAGGATATACATGTGTTCCGTGAATCGTATCCCGCGTAAACTGCTCGGAGAGTTCTGTAAAGTAGAAATATTAGCGAAAATCGTTTTTGGTCCGGCTCACGGCAATCACGCAGATTCTGCCATTTCATCTCGGTTGTCTTCTTCAAATCGTATGCCACGTCAATGACGGATTTCTGCTGCTTTGTTTCCTGGTCAGTGTGCATTATAAGAAGCTGCATGCAGTACGGGACAAGAACTCATGCAAAACAAAAAAAAATATTATAAGATTGTGACCGATCTAATGTAATCCTCGCGCGCATTATTTTCTCCTGTTTTTAAAAACTGTTTTTCGTTTCTTTTGGCTTGTATTAGAGACTTGGCGTCTACTTAAAACCCGTCCAATATTATACTAATAGTGACTGGAAAATGTCTTTCGAAAGTTAGTAAAATTAATATTGCCGGATTTTTTGCGAACTGAGGGGGAAAATCCAATAATGGTCGATACTCAAGTTGCCGTTTGTTTTGTTATACCTCAACGCATGCGCCTATCTTGCACCGTTATGGCGATTTGACGCCTCAAAGATAATGTGGTCACGACCTTGACCTTTTGGGGTCTCGTGACGTCATCGGTCACGTGATCATTCGACTCGCGGTGGGCGACTTGCTATATTGATGGCCATTGTCACCATGCGTCTATCTGGCACCGTTATGGCCATTTGAAGTTCTTCCAGGAAGGCTCTTCAAGGAAGAGAGGTCGGTCGTCGGTCGGTCATGACGCTAAACACCCACGCGGTATCTTGCCACTATTCCGGGCGAAATTGACGATTCTTCCTCTGGACTTAATTCCTCGGACATAATGTTCTCGGGCATAATTCCCCTTGACAAAGTGCCTCATATTTTGGGATAAACTCCGTTGTACAGAAGCTCATTTAATCATTATGACTGCTAATGACGATGATGCAATACGTCCAAACTGTCCGGGGATTTTATTCAGTGAACGAATGTCTAGGAATTCTTATAGACCGAACGCAACAGTCTGCGGTTTCGTTGGAAGCGTGTTGTCTGGTTACGACTTGCGACGTGCTGTGCTGCTGCGTGGGCTCTGATTGTCTTGCCGGTCGGTCCTGTCACTAAGTGTTCATTTCCGACGGCTGACAGGGCGGCGTCATTCTGTCGACACGTCGTCGTCCGTGATGGCGACACACTAAGTGCCACCTGGTGACTTGACTTGGCGCAAGCACCTTGCTCGACGTCATCGACGTCCGTTCTGCCGATCAATCTTCCCTGGCACAGAGACCCGAGACCGAGACTTGGCCACGACGTCGTCGTTCTACAAACGCCGAGTTGAGTTGCTTTGCATCATAATGAGGCCGAGCGAGCAAGCAGGCGGCGACGGCGACGACGACGACTTGCCGCTCGGCTGGTCGAACAGTCGTCGGCTCGGCGTAGTGACTAATGAATCGTCTTTGCTCGGAACGCTTGTCTGTCAACTCGTGTGCAATACACTACTTCAGAACGCAGCACAGCACATCAATATTTCAGCAGTTCGTATATAGACACTGTAGTGAGTGTCTTTCTTTAATACGACGTCGAAAGTGGTCGCGAAAGATGTAACCGGTCTGTTGCGACCACAACTGATGCGGCCCTACGACGCACAGCAAACTTGCACAACAGTCACGGTTGGTGGTCGGCGGGGGATAAAACTACACGGTGTAGCATAATTAGCGATACCTTTAGCGCCAAATAGCAACACTTTTTACTATGCTCTTTTTCTGCACACAAATTTTAACAACGGAATGCGGACAGTGCTGCATGATTTGCTGCCAAATTTGTCCACCTTACGTACTGCTTTTACCGTGTAATTTCTGTGTCGGAGTGACTTCATCGCGTGTTGGGGCATAATTACTGGGTCTCTTGATTTTTAGTGTATAGCATTCAAACAAATGGGAAAAATTAATAAAATTTAGCAGAAATGTTTGATAGACTATTCTCTTATAAGCAACAGCAACATTTCAAACTACTGGCTCAGTTTGTGTTCAGAATGTCCATTTTTTTCCTTTCGTCCCTGCCTCACTGCCATATCAATAACTCGCTGATCCAGTTCGTCTGTCAGGATATACGTGAACGCAGCTTGCTGACGTCGTCCATCCGCCCTTTGCAGACCTTCTTTTTCATTACTCAGTAGCCTATACTGGCCACATTTTGTATAGTCCACCAGATTTAATTTTGAGCTGCTTCGTGAAAATATGTTGACCAGATCTGAGAAAGGTGTTTCTCTTTGTTAATAATGTTAGTCAAATAAATCACCGTCATTGGAAGGAGCTAATTTACAGCAATCCCGCATTCAAATCGACAGAGCAAAGCAAATTATTTCGTAAAACATCAAAGCAGGAAGGTAACGCAATGAAGGTACTACTGTACGTAATATTACATGTATATGGCCACAGAATAGTTGCCCGGTAATAGCGGCGGCATCTGTTTGTGCATGGGCCTAGTAAATAACATACTAGGGATATTCTGATGGCACTTGCACGAGTGCCGACGAAGCCCGAAAATAAAGTGTCGTATAAAATCTCTTGGAAGCTAGTCGAATCTAGTCATGGCACGCGGTCGTTTCTGCGGTCATCTAATCCCCTACGAAGCTCTATAAAGCACCGGACAGCAAACAGCATAGACGCTGGATCAGACTGTCGACTGGCGGGACTAGATGGTGCTGCAATACCTCGCTTGAAGCGGGACGCTGCGGTACTTTGCTCTGAATTCGCCGGTGTCACATTAAAATGTCTCCGTCATCATCATCATCATATATTCGTTTAATGTAAAGTTGACAAGCGCAACTTTTAACAACGCAACCACAAGACATACATAATAAATCTAAGTCTAAAAAAATATTACGTATAAAAAATTCGCCCGGAAAAAGATAATCACGGATTTGATATGTCTCTCCCTTACTGAAACATCGCCGGTCCCATATAAAGTCTCCCCATTATTATAAGATCGCTCCCAGAAAAGTCCGCCCGGGCGGGACGGATTTTTACCGGTAAATTGTCGGCCGGAGAGAAACTTTTCTGGGGGCGATTTTATAATAGGACACCGGCAGTGAAAGGAATGAAATACTATTCACGTGTCACTCAGGTCTGCAACGCTGCCACAGTCTGCACGATACATCCCCGAGGACCAATTCGTTGTAATCCAGACATCAGAGCAAGGCACCGAGCCGTAGTCGGCGTTCCGGCCGTCACGGAGAATCTCGATAAAATCGCGATCGGGCGGCGTGAAGTCGTAGTAGAGTGCTTAGCAGCTCGGCGTTGAGAACTCTGAGCCGCTGCACGAGTCGCTAAGAGGCTTTGACTGATGACCTGTGACGTCAGGCGCTGGACAAACATGGAACTTTCTGTCTGTCAGCGTCTGAAGCAGTCAGAACGCACGCGTCGCCACGCCAATTGCTATGAATCGTCTTCTATATACAGCTCGCCGAATGGCCGACTTGAAAGACCGCCGTCGGACGGCGATTTCTGGCGTCTTTCGCACGCAACTGTCGGACCACACCCATGCGTGTCTCGTTATGTCCGACGAGACAGTGACTTGACTGACATGAGTTTGCAACGTTTATTCTGTTGAACCAATATTTGCTTACGGCCAGTGCAAAACAGCAGTGATATTTCAATATTACGAAAATAATTCCTAATTCCATTTAAATCACGTTATGGAGCTTTGATTTTAATTTCTTTTTACTTTTGCTAGTTGTCGAATAATACATTTTAGATTTGACCCGTATTTACACATTTTTGTGGGCTTTGCTAGTGGCTCAGCGAATTTGTTTTTGCGATCAAATTCACTGATAACAACTTTTCCTCCAACAAATACAGCCCTGGTTTCCGTGGCTCTTCAAATAGGCATTTCCGTTTCAGCTGCTGAAGTCCTTTTGATGCTGTATTGTTCAGTGTTGTTGCTAAAAGTTCATGTTGAAGCATATGTTTGTTTGATTCTTTACTGAAACTTAACTAAGCCAGTGACATCTTTATTTTTAGCCAGCTCGCCGCTAGCAATATTTTCCGACTACTTGTGTCTTCGCGTTTATCGCATGGGATTCGGTAAAACCGTTATAAACACACAGATAATAGTAGATATCCTGTGACCTTGGCTGAATTTTGATTTTTAGCTTTAAGTAACGGTCGAGCTGCTGTCATGGTTGTCGTCCGTCCGTCTGTCACGGAAGTACTATGGCTAAACGGTGCGAGATATGGCTTAGGTTGCTATTGATCATTGAGTCGCATATTGGTTTTTAAATGACATGAAAATCATCGACCTTGGATGATAGTGAAGGTCGCTGACAACCAGTATGGTCGGCTATCTTAGCGACAGCTGGACTTCTTGTTTTTCCTGTAAGAAGTGACACTAAATGCGTCGCGCGATGTGTACGCGACGGCTGAGCTTGTTCAGTGTTCATTGTTATTAATAGCGTACTACACTGTGTCTCAAAAAAACCGGACCCCTGCTACCTTTTGCAATAACTCCAACAGTCCTGGTTCAATAGCAATAGATTTTGACAAAAATAATCGTTAGAGAATCAGCACTTAATAG
>Ga0056128_1006216_pt1 | contig 15075 bp, 6 predicted proteins | sample WorMetLIZISLAND2_FD_71113 | JGI IMG/M metagenome (GOLD analysis project Ga0056128, IMG submission 71113) | Marine gutless worms symbiont microbial communities from Max Planck institute for Marine Microbiology, Germany - Olavius geniculatus... ...
GTTATTGGTTATAGTTATCATAGGTGGCCAGCTGTGATGGAGTTTTCCTTTCTGGCAGCCTGCCGTTGTGTGAAATTGTTATTGTATTGGTTGTGACTGATATGGCAAATAAACTTCTCTTTCTATCTTTCTCTTTGCACAGGCGGCACTGGAGTCGGGTCTGTGTCGTCGGCTGAACGTCACCAGGATTCAAGCAACGTACAACTGTGATGTTTTCTTCCCGCTGTTCGAAGACAAATTCCACCGAGTCAGGTCGGCGTCAGCAACAGTGCATTCTATTCTCACTTACTGCACTGCATGCAGTGCACTCTGTTGGCAAGTGAGTGAGTAAGTAAGAGAATTTAGGGTGACGCAGGTTTAACAAATTAGTTGTAGCACACAGACGGTGTAGTTCTCATAACATGTTGTTACTGCAGTTTTGCGTATTTTTAGAAAAATGCTAAAATTGCTACATTGTTTATGTATCAGCAAAAATGAAATAATGAAGAGATCTTTGGTAATTTCGGTGGCTGGACTTTTTGCATGTTTGATGTTTTTCCTGTGGCCTCTCTACTAGTGATGATTTGATATATCGGAAATATCGATATATCGTTTTCGATATTGATGTATTGTATCATATTGTCAAAAAAAATATTGAATTTTTGATATATCATGATATTCAAAAAAATTGCGACATTTTTGATAATATTGCGAAATTTTCTACAGATTCTTCACTACGCTGCATGACTGGAAAGAAAGATTACAAATGGGACGAGTTAATGGTGTCGTAATTTAACTACAGTCGTAATATAATTTTACCTAGACATATTTTATTATCTATATAGAGCATACTGTTTTGCTCAATGTTCATGTCTTGTTCTTAAGCTTGTTTAAGATTTACATACTTATTTTTTTAATATATCAAATCATCACTACTGTCCACCTGACTCTACGTCTGCCACTTACTAAAATGTTTATGTTTTTTACTTTGTTTTATTTTGACTTTTGATTATTTTTGCATTTTTGTTGGTAGTGTGTTTATTGACTTTTACGAGTTTATGTTTTTACATTGTTTTTGTAATCAGTTGATTTTGCATGTAGTTGATATATATATGTCAGTAGAGCTAACTTTCTGCATGCAGCGTGACGTCATCGATGAGGTCACAGTGACGTCACATGGTCACACCGGTGTGAATGTTTGCAGCTGTAGGTCGATGGAAGAAGAAGGCGTCAGTTACACGTTGGAGGTTTATGAACCAAACACGGTGGACAGCAGCAGCAGATAGCACTACAGCATGGACAAGGCAACTTAATTCCATTCTGCTCGAATTGGCGCTAGAGTAGAGCTTCAGACTTTCAGCAGCACCATAACAGGCTGCGAACCCACACCGTGGATAGCCAACAAGTCGTGCTGTTCATGCAGCGCTGGAAAATGATCTGGGTTTTTTTGGCCCCAGTTGGGTTCATGTCACAGTCCCCCAGCCACAAACGTATTATAGAGCATTTTTGCACCTTTGAATCCGGGTCTAGTGACACAAGTTTTATATTGTTTCATTTTTCGGTGTTCAAAGGGAGGGACCATTTTCCTTCCCAACTCAGAATGTTAACCAGACATATTTTCTGCGACGTTTAACTAACTGGAAGCTTGTTTGGTTTGGGGGAACGCTACAGTATCACAGTTTCCCTTTTTTCCTTATCCTGATGTTATTCGTGGAACAGTGTTCCTCCCAAAATTATTTGTTGGAACGGAACGGCATTCCCTGTGTTTCTCTTCGATTACACCACTGCGTGGATCACACAACGTGGGACACCCTCCTACTCCCCTCTAAATAGTTTGGGTGTGTGATTTTTAACGTTGTGACATTGCATTTTCCAGTCACGTTGAAACGTACCACCAATATCTCATACCCTGATCCTCAAAGACTACCAAGTAACGTTTTCTTGTGTAACCATAATTTGGAACGATAAAAACTGCAACGAAGTCAACTGTATTGTGTGCAAGTTATGCCAAATTGCAAGTACCGACTACGGTTGCCAAAAACAATGTAGTAGCAGATTGCAACAGGAAGGGCCTAAGCCAGAACATGTGGCAGAGGCGTCTATCCTCTCAGCGCCTGGAAGCAACCTCCCCCAAGTTGCACCAACCTTTCCCGTTCTCTTGAATATCTCCCCTGGGGCATTTTGGATTCTAAACACATAGTCATGGCAACATTTTAGTTGTTTATGTGGAATAAAAATGACTGTTTGGTTGATTTGTCAAGTGGAAAAAAATCCCACGCAGTTTAACTCGCCCCCCCCCAGCTTTATCCAAGAAGCATTCTGCGCTTCCGCCTGGCAATGAAGTGGACGCCCCGGAAGGGGGTACTGTATTAGGAACCATTTCTGCCAGATCACTTGAAGGAACATAAGCTTATATTGAACAGTGACTGAGTGTTATGTTCTGTATTCAGGTAATATTTACTTGCACACGGGTTAAACTTCCGATGAGCTGAGCACACCTCTGTATTTTACACGAACAAGTAGGCTATACATAGGCTTATAGACGTAGTTTCAGTCAGTGTATTACATTGTGCTATGTTAATCATCGACACAAAATTAAGTGTTCTGCGTGTGTCAAGCAAACTTGAATATCCACGCAGAAAAAAACGAAGTTAACGATAGTACAGTCTGCAGTTCACACACTACATAACCATTACAACGCTGCAGGCGATCGATAAGTTAGCCTAAACTGGGTTGCTACTACGTTTGTCGGCGCAGCCAATTTACGGAGTTCTGGAGACCGCCCTCCAAATATAAAAATATATATAAACTAACAAACACCTACAAATGCTTTATAAACCGCTACAAACTTTTTTTTTAAATTTAGTTTTTCTTCAGTCCCGCTTCTAAGACACACTTGCAATCAGGTTCTTGTCTATAAGCCATAGGCCATGCGATACGCAGCCTCCTGTATCAGAGCAGCGCCACGATTAAAACAGTATCAACTGGAAAGCACTCCGAGAGTTTAAAGCCCTGCCAAGCACAGTGTTCTAGTTTGTTCTTGGTCGCCTGTAGAAGAGTCACAGTAGGCTAGTAAGTGCAAAATTTCTAAAATTACTAACAAATTTCGCAATTTTTTACCAGTAGACTCTGTAAGAAATTTGCTACTCATGTGGCATGCACACCACACTTATTATGTCGCTACACTACCTTGTAAAATATAAATACCAAAAAACGTACAATATCTACAGATAGTAATAAGGTCGAGTGGTAAATTTTTAAAGTATTCAAGTAAAATGTTAAGTATAAGTTATTGTAAGTGTCAAAAAGGTTTAGATGTAGCTACGGAGTAAATTTTCATCTTTCCAAAAATAGTGCACAGCTTGTAGGGCCGCACGATTGAAATAGGCCTACATTGCTCCATATGCTTTATGCAGTTAACCGAGCAAGATGTCAGCCATGAACCAGCGTTAATGTAGGCCTACATTAAAAATTAGTGCACAGTAAAATCGTTCAAATTATTTTTTAAATGTTTAACATGTCCTCCAATGTTTTTGACACTTACTATAACTCATATTTTAACATTTGAGTTGAATACTTCAAATATTTAGCTACTTTAGATCTTCTGTCCATCTGTAGATATTGTATGTTTTTGGATATTTATATTTTACAACGTAGTGTAGTGTGGTGTGCATGCCACTGAGTAGCAAATTTCTTACAGAGTCCATTGGTAAAAAATTGTGAAAATTGATCAATATTTAGCGAAGATAGGGACAAAGTGCATTAGCTTACTTTTTGGCCCACCCTTTAGATTACGATCCGGTTTGCCACCAAATCCGTGCCTGTATACGCTTCAAAGTACGTGCTTATTAACTTTCAAAAATTAATCTTGCAGACAACAAGACAAACAGGCAGACAAACAAGCAGAGAGACACAGAAGAAAACATAACCACCTTTCTTTCGGTGGAAGTAAAGTTAATTGCGGGTTGAAGACACATTGTCTGCATAGAAATAACACATTCTTAGAGAGCTGCAGGTTCTATCAACGACAATAATACCCCGTTTACACGCTGAAGCTGGCTCGACAAGCGCTCGTCGAGCCAGCTCGTCGAACTAGCTTCCTGCGTGACCACTAGCACGGAAAACGGAAATGCCAGGGAACTTTACAGTTGTCAGGAATTTCAGTCAAAATCAAGGAAATGTCGGGGGAAATGTTGTCAGAGAAAATTGCCCAAAAACTTTTCTAAAATTGCATCAACAGGCTTTTTTCTATCACTCGTTTTAACTCCCTGTCAAATATTTTACGCTGTTTATTGCTGAATGTTGCTTACTTGTGTTTTAGTTTTTTACGCGCGATAGCAGAATGCATCGCGCGTCTTAGCCATCGTCTAGGTGTCCGTCTGTCTGTCTGTCACACTCGTGATCTGTATCAAAACGGTGCATGCTAGGATCACGATATCTTCACCTTGGGCTGCCTAAAGGTCTACTTTTTTGTGACAAAATTTCGTGCCCCTGGGTGCGGGGGTTCCCCTCGAACTAGGGCTTCAAAGAGGGGTACCCCCTCTAAAAACGACTCTTCTATTGGCTCTTCTAGTGTGAAAACGGTTGCAGATAGGTACACACATGTTGTTTATCATAACAAGCACTGGTGACAGGCTTTTTAGATTTATCAACATCGATGACCTTGAACGACCTTGAACCCACAAAATGGGTTTTTAGTGATTTTTTTTCAATTTTTGGATGCAGCACACATTTCAACACTAAATTGCGACAAAATGGCTGGAGATAGACAAAGACAACCTGCATGTGAAATTTTCAGCATTAAACGTAGATATTAGCAGTCCAAATTCCGACCCTCTAGGTTCAAGGAGGCCGGCGCAGGCGGGCATGAAAGACGGCTACCCCCCCCCTAAAAAGTGGTTAGTTTACCGCAATTATCTCGTGTAGCGTGAAAACGGTTGCAGATAGGTACAGACATGCTGCTTACCATAACAAGCACTGGTGACAAGCTTCTTATTGGTGTCAACGTTGATGACCTTGAACTCCCAAAATAAGGGTTTTGGTGAATTTTTTGCGATTTGCTGTTGCGACACACATTTTAAGAATGAATTGCACGGAAATTGCTGGAGATGGACCTGGACAACCTGCGTATGATATTTTTAGCATAGAACGTACTTTTTTAAAAATCTAAGTTTCGCTGTCTTAAATTCAAGAAGTCTTCCATGCGGAGGCTTCAAATTTAAGTACTCTTTCAAGATGCATTAATATCTTATTGCTGTAGGCCTGCACTGATTGCCAAAGTGGCAAGACCGCTGCTATCGCGCGTTACGTGAGCTTTGCTCAAATTACTTGTAATATAGGTTATATTTTAATTTATTGCACTTGTTTATACTTTACAGTACTAACAAAATGGTCAAGCACATGAGTGCCTCGAATCGTCGGGGAAATGTCAGAGAATATTGTCAGAGAAATTCACAGAGTCTGGAGAGTGGTCACCCTGAGCTTCATCGTGTAAACGGAGTAGGCTACAACTGAAATGAAACTCGGCGAAATATTAGAGTCATGAGACTGCGGCGTTAGACCAGTACATGGTCCGGCCTGCCAATGTACGCCAGTCGATCAACAACTTCTTTGAGTTCAATAGCCCAGTCCGTCACTTCCTTGACGCAGTCGACCATCAGCTGCTGCTCGGGTACGGCTGGGTAAGCCAGCGCCGCTTCCTTCGTACTGCGCGCCGCCATCTTGAGGCTGTTGCAGAGACGGTTGCTATGGGCAACGATCCAGTCGTGCGCGTTGTCGTCTTCGATGTTCCTGGCCAGCACGTCGCCGACGTAGGCGATCTTACGGCCGGCGACGAGTACGAACTTGCTGTGCGAGACGAACACCTTGGGCGGCTGCCTACGGTCGATGCAGTGAAAGAAGGCGCTGGCTGCGTTGTCGAGCACCTTCCAGTGTCCAGTCATCTGATCGCAGTAGAACATCAGCAGACGGCGGTCCTCGGCGCTGAGCGTGGACTGCTGCTGGTGTGGGCTGGGCGAGGTGGTGGTGGTGGTGTCGAAGTCGAATCCGGCTGCCGTGTCCGTGTGCATGACGACCGTCTGCGCCGCGGCCTGCCGCTGCAGAGCCTCCAGCTGGTCGACCATCGTCTGACTCACTCCACTGGCGCGGAAGTCCGGCGTCTCTAGCTCTGACTCGGACACGCGGGACTCGGTCTCGGGGTCTTGATGTTTGCGCAGCACGACGGGCTCCAGCTGCGGCGGCGGCGGTGGCGGCGGGGTCTCGACACCGGCGCGTGGGAACTTGAAGTAGGCAGTATCAGCGGCAGCGGCTAGCACATCATCACTACCGCTAGATCCAGTCACGGACTTCATAATCGTCAGAACGTCAGACGCGCTGCCGTCAAGTCGCGCGCCGCTGTGCTGAATTAACCTGTCGTCAGTGGCAACGTCCCGACGTCCTTCTGACCTCATGCTAGCAACCGCATCCTCGACATATCGCCGCGTTGTAGTAACTGTCGTCGTCGTTGTTGTTGTTGTCGACGTTGTAGCTGTCGTCGTTGCACAAGCCGTCAGACTGTTGCTGATTCCCAGGCTGGCGTGGTACTGTGAAGCCACGCGCAGCTTGGGCGGCGGCGTCGGCGGCTTGGAAGACTCTGTCTGCGCGCTCAGAACGCCCGGCAGTAACACCACCGACTCCTGACTCGTAAGTTCCAACGAGACATCTTGCCGGATCGCGCGTTCACCGCCGGAAACAGTCGGTGTGAACACGGGCGGCAAATCGGGAGTACCGGAAGTGGTGGGAGTGGTCTCAAATCGTACGCTACTCGCAGCAGAAATCTTTGTCTGTTCAGTACTAGTAGTTCCAGACGCGTAAAAAACGGGAGCGGATTCGTTATCAGTCGTGGTGCCGCGATCCTGCTGATGTGCCGCTACGTTTTTTGCCTGTTCATTCTGAACAGACTCAACGGTTGCAGGCTCAACGGCAGTAACGACATCACTGTGTTTTGCAGGCAAGTTCGGTTCAACGTCGTTGTCGTGGTCGGTTATCGCTTTCTCCCGATCATTCTGTGCCTGAGTTCCGCTGTCAAGCGGTGTCGTATCTACGACGAAATGTTGTTGACGGTGAATAGTTTGTGATGTCGTGTCGCTGGATGACGTGTCTAATGGATGCGGTCCAGCCGCTGTACCAGGCAGTGGCGGTGTTGCCGCATCACCCTTCGCCGCAAGGTGCTCGATGACCGGCGCAAACGTTCTCACCAGACCAGGAATCTCTTTGGTCAGGTGAATAATTCCTCCGACCTTCAGATCCTGTGTGCTGGCCACGCCTCCGCCTCCACTAAGGTTCTCGACGTCCAGAGTCTCGATGTAGGCGTCGATGCTCGTCTGCACTGCCTGCAGATAACGATAAAAAAGATTAACAATCAGAAATTACGAAAGAGAAACAAGATGTAACCTGAAGTTGAAATGTAGGCCCCTAAATAAAAATTATTTTCACAAGGAGCGTTTTAAACTATTATTTTTAGATAGAAGTAAGATAAGATCAGACTGGCCTGCAGGTTCTTGACGCGCGTGTTTGCCGTCTCAACTAGCGGACTGTCGCCGGCGGCGGATTGCAGGGCGGACTGAAGGAACGTTTCCAGTCTGCCGACACTGGTCCTCAACGCCAGGCACAGTTGCATGATCGTTGTCAGCTTGGAGCGAAAACTTTCCCCACGCTTCCACGTGCCACTGACGCAGCTGAGCAGCTGCGACGTGGAAGTGAGAACCTGCAGACGCAGCGCTTTGAACTGGTCCATGAGTGAAGTCCTCTGGACGTCGAAAGACGTCACGGAACAACTGTCGCGGTCACTGGATGCAGCGTCAGGACTTGCTTCGTTCTCGGCACCGGCACTTGCAGTGCTGTGTATACGTTCTGTTTCACTCGACCGAACTCGCTGACCAGTCTGTGACGCCAACTCGGCGTCAGCGTCGCCACCGTGATTGGACGAAACCGTGTCATCGTGACCCCGTTGCCGCCGCCGCGGCTTTTCTTCTTTCTCGAGAACTTCGAACCCGGACGCGGCCATACTCAGCTCGGACACGACTTCCTCCAGCGTCGAGTGGTGCAGCGGCGACGTTGCCTTCTTGCGGACTGTGAGCAGCGGCGGTGACGTCACGGGCGATGACGTCACGGGCGATGACGTCACGACACTGTCGTCATGTTTGATGATGTTGTCGTTCTCGTCTGCTAAACTCAGCAGGTCCTTGGACTCAGGAACGTCGTAGTGGCCTGCTCGGCGCATCTCAACGCGCGGCAGACTGTCGCCCTGCGGCCAGCGAAGCGCCGTCCATGCGCTTCCGCCGGGCTGCTGCTGGGCGCTGGAGGATGGCGGCGGACTGACTTCACCGAGTAGGTGAGCGACCAGCTGGTCGAGTGACTGCTCGTCGGATGATGATGATTTAATCTTTGTACGAGTCCTCGTCGACGTCGTCGTTCCACTCGGCCGCTGCTCGCCGTTGTCATCGCCCGTCCCTGCTGTGTTGTCATAGTCATCTGGACTGTACATCGCACCTATAGAAAAAAAGTTAAAGGTCATTTATATAGGCTAGCTCTTTATGGAAAACCCATCTTAGAGCTACGAAGAGTCACCTGCCATATTGGATCAAACAGTGTTACCTGCCACACGACAGAGGTGAACGAGAACACTATATAGCCAGACAGACCGGTACTCGATTTACCTACCTCGGAGGGATAAAATACTGAGTTGACTCTGGTGTTTGTTGGTTGGTTCGCAGACAGTCACTCGTCCAAGTAGTAGGCCTAACCAGTTGACAGTGACCCGACCGGGAGTTGAACCAACCACCTCGCGATCGCAAGTCTAAGGTCCTACCGCTACTACCGCTACACTACCAAGTCATCTATCAGTGTGAAGTTTTGAACCTATACAACGTACAGAATACAAATTCACGATCGACTGGCCTAGTAATAACGAACGATTAGAGTATCGCACACGTAATTATCACTGCCGGACATTTGCAAGTTACAGTGTGCTCAGGTCAACTCAGCTTCCTACCCTTAGTTAGAATGGAAATGAGCAGTATAGCCTACGGAGTCTTAGCTTGACTGCTTGCGTTGGTCTGCACGCGCCAGCGAAGGTCCAACTATTCGCACGTGCCGGCAATGGATGATCGCATAATGCGCTGCGGGATCATTAGGCCTAGCTACTGCCAATCAGTTGCCACTTCTGAGAAGAGCCTAAAGCGTGACTCATGTAAGAAAGCATCGAACCTTGACCCTGACCTTGACGTTGACCTTTCACAGCGGCAGTAGTTGTCGTGTCTCTGGGCTGCGGCGACGTCCATCGGTTGAACGACGTCGAATTGGACGCAGTGGCGTCACCGCTGACTGGATGTGACGTCACAGTCCGCTGATCATCATCGGATGACGTCAGAGCGCCGTAGTTGTGTAGACTGGGCGTGCGCGTTAGACCGGATGTACCAGTGACATCATCGTGATGGGGCGTCTGACCGTTACGTTGACTGCCGGGACTGTTGGACGTTTTGGACTTAGCCTATACACAAACTAGGGTTTAAAGAAGCGCAAATTCCATTAGGGCCTACGCCGACATTCGCTGAAACTTTCCCGCGGACGCAAACCATGAAACGGGGATTCACAGGGAAGTTTCGGGCTTTCAGAGCATGTCGAGATGGTTGCGACAAAGTCCGCAACAAATTCCGCGACAAAATCCGCGGACTTTGTCGAAGACTTTGTCGCAAATTAAGTCGGAAGTCGGCGTAATGAAATTTGGGCTTACATGTAAGCGACTACCACTTAGGTAAGTAAAACGTCATCAACGCTAGCGTATGTGTTCAATTTCACGGCGAAAAAGCTCCCGCAGTCTTACACAAGTGCAACCAGCAACAGGCGCAGGCGGCTAGAGGCCTGTCTGCGACATTTGTGAATACACGCTAATCAAAAACGAGTAAAAAAACTTCCGTCTGATTTTTTTCAAAACTCATATTCTAGCCGCGTGGAACGAATTCGTTGCAATAAGCCTGCACGCATATTCTATCCTACATATTTCATTTGCACTTACTATCCATTATGCGTCCCATAACTAAAATTTTCTGACAAATTTTAAACGAATTTTTTATACTGCTCGGTAGTCAGACCTAAATACGTTCGTGGACCGTGTGTTTGTGTATTTTCTAACGTACGTGTTTTTGGCGTCGACTACCGGCACAGCAGGGAAGCAGTGACATTTCCAATAAGTCGATGACAGTGATAGCGTCACAGGATCAGCGTCAGCGTCGGCAAGTACTGCTAGTAGACTACCACGGACACGGCGGCAACATCAAATACACTCCTGCAACATACAGCGGCATTAGCACACAGTCTGTCGGCTTGAAGAATAGAATAGATGACGTGAAACAAAAATTAGGCATAGCATTCGCAAAAATACTGTACAAACCTTTCGTGTCTTATTTTACACTTGACGACGTTTTCGACGTAGCTACACGCGAAAGCATTTGCATGAGATTGTTTTACTTAGCTGAGTGAGACGTAGCCTGTACTGCTACTGAGACTGTTTGTTAAAATCGTCAGTAAGTAAGCAAGAAAAAACACTAGGCTACACAGTAACGCACCCGACTTAGCCTATTGTTGTAGAACGGGGGCCGGCAAATCGGCACTTTTTGCGAAGACGGCTATGTTTTAATGTAGGTTAGTGTGGGAATTTGTGTCTCATCTTACAGTGCCCCCATTGGGGCACTCCAATGAAATGATTTACCACTCGGTATATTTGTAGTTCAGCAATTATGACCCAATTGCTTTTGTTTAATGTTCTATTTTACGTTTTCAAAAACAGTCCAAAGTTCAAATACAGCTGGACATCGAGCATGTCGTACAAGCAAGTGACAAGAGAGCAGTCTAAAAGACTGGAATTGACGTTCATAAGCGTCCATGCAACCTCATCGTCTGTCATACGATGACAAAAAAACAAGCAAACAAATTACACTGACGAAAATGACGAATTAAATTTCAACATCGACCTCGTTTAAAACCAACGCAATCGACTACTGTAAAAAATATTCTCACGGGCCTACGCCATTACCGTAACTTGGGTTTACACTGATCAAAACATAGTGAACCAACTGTTGAGCAAAGTCCCAAAATGGTCAATTCGGTTTGGAGGTCACTTCAGAAACTGTTCAGAAGCGGAACTATAGAAGTGTTGCATTTGCCGTAAGCTAGTGCGCACATCAGCAAAAAAGTAACAAGTGCTTTGAACAAAGCTCACGAGACGCGCAACAGTCTTAGCAGTTGCTGTTCGCACATTGTCTTGGTCTATCTTCAGCCATTTCGTCGCAATTTATGTCTACCCTGAAATGTGCATCGCAGCCAAAAATTGCAAAACAATTACTAACATTAACTAACACCGCTTATTTGGGGGTTCAAGGTCGTTTAAAGTCATCAAGATAAATACCTTTAAAAAGCTCGTCATTATAGTGCTTGTTGTGACAACCATCATGTCTATGCCTATCTGCAACTGTTTTCACGCTAGACGAGCCAATATCAGTAAAATAACCAATTTTTAGAGGGGTATCCCTCTTTGACGCTCGCGTGCGAGGCCTCCTTGAACTTAGAGGGTCGGGACTTAGACTACTAAAATCTATGTTTGACGCTGAAAATTTGATATGCAGGTTGCCTTGGTCAATATCCAGCCATTTCGTCGCACTTCACTCTTGAAGTTTGCGCTGCAGCCAAAAATTGCGAAAAAAATTGCCAAAAAACCCTCTATTGGGGATTCAAGGTCGTTCAAGGTCGTTTAAGGTCATCGATGTTGATAAAACTGAAAATCCCGTGACCAGTGCTTGTTATGAAAAGCAAGATGTCTCCCACTTTATCCTCCCGCCTATATCCCTCACGCAAATTATGCAAGCGATACAGCATTTAACGCGTAAATAGGTGTATTAGTGCAGACAATGACATGTGATGGCCTGCTGATGACTGACTGCAAGTTAATAATTTAGTTCAACAGCAGCATGCCTGTCCGTCTGTCCGCATACCAGCACGTCCACCGTATCACTGTTCAGTTAACTTAATGACCGCCGCCACATCGAGTAGGTCTACATGTCCATGCTGGCATTGCGTTCAGTGTGCATTATAAATGGTTAAGTGGTATAGCTGTTCACAGGAAACCCACCTCAGAGATTCCGAGCGTCATCTGCCGTAAGGGATCACACAGGGGATCGCCTGCCACCCGACACAGGTGAACGCGCACCGCCATAACACCAGCCAGACAAGCCGGTGTCGGTACTCATTTACGAGTATCTATCCCTGACGGACGAAGGCTGCGTTGACTTTGGTGTTGGTTATATAACAAGATTAAAGAAGGTTTACCTGTCCGCAGACAGTCACCTGTCCAAGTACTGGACGGCGCTGATCTCCGTTTCCTTAGCTTTCAGACAGACACCATCTTACACTGCCAGACGGATACAAGGCTAGTGCATCGCGCTGTGCCTGTTTTCGCAGCCCTCAGTTTTTTGAGGTATTCACTGCGCCAATATGCCCACTCGAGGAGGGATAGCCAAGCTGAGTTCACCGGCGATAATAATATTTTTTCGGATGTTTCGATTTATGCTTAAAACCGCATTCCTCGATCCCTACCACCAGACAGATAGGCTACAGACAGTGAAATCATAATACGAAGGCTATACCTCCTCCGCGCCAAGACAACCAACAATCACAAAAAAACCAGAAGAAGTTCCGTTGACGCAGAGAAAACGCACAGTTCACCATCTCACACCGCTGACGAGATAACAGGCGTTGCAATATCGCTGGTTGATTATTTATGAATGAGAATGACGCCGGACTTACATCTGCGATGACCTGGAGTTGCCGCTGCTGTCGGCGAACTGCTCAGCGTACGTCAGCCTCCGGTCGCGCAGTGAATAATTTTTACCGTTACGTAACGCGACGGCGTATCGACAAATCCATCAGAATGCACAGTTGTCGATGTGCTAACAGCTTGTACCTATATACAATCACCGTATGTGGTGGTAGGCCGACACAGCAGTGACGTTTGGCAGTGAAAACTGTGTGGTCAGTAGGCCTACAGACAGACAATCGGTCGCTGTTCGACGTCGAGCGATGCAGTTCTATTCAGTTCACAACTCGATGTCAGATGACGGCTTCTGACGGTTCGGCTCACCGGCAGCGCGCCAGCAGCACACCTATGCCCATACTCTCCCTCTCGACATTTCTCTCTCTTTCTCTCTATGAGGCCCGGGGATGGCGTTTAAAGCCCGGTTTCCATGCAATACGGTGCACCGCGTGCACGCAACGAATGCACACGGCGACGCTGAAATAGCGAGACCTGACAACGCGGCACCAGATCAAACGGACGTGTTTGAGCACGTTTCTGAAGATTAGTCTTATACGGTGTTCAAACCCATGGGCCAACAGAGAAGTCAAACATGCTGCGTGCTGTCAGCCATTTTGTCGGCGCTCACACGGAGTCCCGACAGCCGCGTGTCGACAGCAGCAGCAGCAGCAACAGCGAGGACGAGGACTAGGCCAGTCAGAATCAGAATCAGCATTACGGTGTCAGGTGACGAAGGACACAGTTGCAGGCTGACAGAGAGTTTATATAATATCGCTTGTAGCAAAAACAACTTCTAATGACCGGATAGGCGGGGTCTACTCGCACATTTAAACAATTCTCGCGCAGTTCATCCTTGCCATCTGAGGCGCGTCCGGTGACTTGGCGGCTACGAGATTTTGGCTGCGATACACTGCAAAAGCCGCTACAAGTTTTCGCCAGACAACAATCTACGTTAGCGGCTAGCGCAGACGAACGTGACGTCAATTTGTCCACTAAAATGGCTGTTGCTGCCTGTAATAGGCGAGTTTCAAGTAAAAATAGTAATTAAGAAAACGATTTTGTATAAATGTTATTTTATACTGTACGGTGTTCAGTAATTTTTTTAACTTTCATCTAAAAACTGATAGGTTCAGAAGCTCGCATGTTGGCCTAAACTGTAACGTAGCGTACAATTTTTACGCTACCATGGGCTCGAAGCGGCTTGCCGTAGCCGAGCGTCCAGTAGCGTAGCGGCTATGAGCCGCTCGTAGCCGCTAAGTTACCGGACGCGCCTCTGGTCTCGCGTACGTGGTCCAGCTTCGCGATGTCAGTCCGTGCAATTTTGCTGGTACTGCTGTTACTGACTCGAGTTTTCAGTCATCCCATGCACAATGCGTCTTAACTTCCGTCGCTGCTGTTAGAGTAGCCTACTTTGTCTGTTGCGTTACTATCACACTTCTTTGCGTCGATCGCTTACAGCGCGATTTGCATGTAGAACTAAAAGCTGAATTTAACTAAAACTTGCATTTGCGACTTTGTTTAAGCAGTTTTGGGCAGTTTTAGCAGTGCCTACAGATGTACTGATAGATTCTGAAAGAAAAAAAGAAAATCGCAAGCAAGTTTAATACTTCAAATTAGTTTTTTTTTTATTTTTAGCTATAGATGTAAATAGAAATAGTACGCGTTGCATTCGTTGGATGGAGACGAAGCTTTACGCTCGCTCGCTCATCCCAGCTGCGCAGCGGGCATACAACGTTACGCCGTTTGCATATTAATCGCTGTCAATATTCGCACACCGTCAACGTCACGACGGCCGGGCCGACCTGGCCGCCTCTGCTCGCAACACGCCGGCGTGTATGATATTAATCTACCTGCGCACATCATAGGCGGCCTAGGCCTATATAGGTAGGGTCTACCTACCGCGCCGCCTGCAGGTGAGCATTGAGCACCCTGCTAGCGGTCAAGCCTATGTATTATGCGACAGAAGTCCGTGGCAGCTATAGGCCTATTATGCGTTATTGTAAACAGTTGTAACTCTGATGCTGGGGATATACAGCAGCAATTCATCTGCATAATTTTTAGACATTGTGTACACAGACTGCTTTGTGTAAACTCTAGGCCCCCTATCTATGCCTATAGATCAAGTACTGAGTAGACCAGTGGCGGCGATTTCTTCTAGACAGTGGGGGGGACGACATGGCTAAAAGTGGCAATTGTTGGGGGGATGCTTGCATTTGCGTCCCCCCAACCAAAATTTTTGGGGGGGACGCGTC
>Ga0056128_1006217_pt1 | contig 15074 bp, 8 predicted proteins | sample WorMetLIZISLAND2_FD_71113 | JGI IMG/M metagenome (GOLD analysis project Ga0056128, IMG submission 71113) | Marine gutless worms symbiont microbial communities from Max Planck institute for Marine Microbiology, Germany - Olavius geniculatus... ...
ATACATGAAAATTCTTAATTGGTGGTTTATATCAAAAACAACACGCTGCGATTCGGTAACTAAAGGCGGGTATCGAACAAAACAGACTGAACTGCATTGAACCAAAATGCACTGTGGGCCATAAAAACGTGCCACTTTTTTTGTCCATATCTTCGCCAATTATTGACCGATTTTCCAAATTCTTTCACTGTCACACTTTGCAGACAATTTGCAATAATGCGATTATTGCATATCTTACCACACGGTAAATACGTTTCTACACTACCTTGTGAAATATAAATGTAAACGATAATAACAGAAATTTAGGTAAATGTTCATAGATAAGCATAATATTATTATAAATATGCTAATTTCGTGCCAAGCCTACCACGGTTTGAGTGCAGTAGCTGTTAGCAAAGATGTTATAATTTTTACTTACGGCCTGTCAGAGGAAAACTTCGATTTAAGCTTTATTTTGTTGTATTGAAATTAAAATTAGAACGTTATTAACTTTATTCGATTTAGAACAAAATTACTGTATTTATAATATACATATCTACGTATGGGCTTGCCTAACTAGGCTAAGCAAAACCGTTAGGTTATCAAAAGACGGCTTTTGTATTTCCCAGTAGTTTATTAGTTTGGTTCTGTAGACAGTCGGTAGGCGGCGGTACCAAGACGCACCGGCGGGAATAAATCAGTTCTGGGCGGAACAGAGTCCAGTCAGTGCTAGGTACCAACAATACCCGATAATACACAATACAGTTCTACTATAGTGTGACGCAAACAACAGCCGACGATTTCTGTAGTTATCTTCCAGTTGCACTAGAAGGCGGATAAGCCGATAGGCAACGTGCTTGCAACTGCCGCATACGACAGCCGAGCTACAAAAAAACTGGCACCGTTGCACGCAGACCGAGTCGGATAAAGGCACGTTGTCTGATCATAAGGGCCGCTTTTAACGGCAGCGAGCCAATATTACAAAATGTTTTAATGGGCTATATTACGGGTACTGCCGGTCCGGATGACCGAATAATATGTCACCAGTGGGCTGAATTATTTTTCTAGTTATCAATGTCATCATCTTTGTCGTTTATTACGCTATCAGCATTCAGCAGCCTACGTGACAAAACCGTGGGTCCCAAACTTTCCTCACTACGGAATCGATCCGTCTTAAGAGATACTGAGAAATAGCGTTAAACGGCACATGGATTTGTGCAATAAAATTAAAACAAAACTAATAGGCCTACAAAACTGAAACATAACGTAAAACCCCAAAAAAGCAGTTTCTATATCTCCAATAAAGCTGAACATGAAACACACCCAAAACAAAAAACTTTAGACTTTTACGACAATGTATCACACCGTGCGGCGCCTATACGTGGTGCAATAAAACTAACAGAAAGTTTTAAGTCTTAGATCGTTGCATGCAATCGTGTTTTAGTTTTATCGTAAAACAGAATGCGACGCTATAACGAAAGTGACGTCCGAGTTGCCGTTGTACCACGTGATCAAGGCGGCCGACTGTAATTAACCTGTTCCAGGAACGGGTGGCTAGCGTTAGCGTCGTCGCATTTGCCATCGCAACAACAGCGTACGATAATGTCAGCCAATAGCCTCGGCAAAAACAGATCGTTCTGGCGCTAGATTTTTATTCGATCGCAGGCAAAAGCTTCGCTTGAAAATCTGGGGTGGCGGATCGTAAAAGCGTGCACAAAGCGACGTGACTGAACCGAACTGAACGGAGATGATTTAGGTTTAACGAACTGACCAATGGGCAAGCAGTAATGCATTACAGTAGGCACCGTCTAACGGCGTCGGTGATCTACGTGACTACGCGCACGTACGCGTCAACCAATGACCAATGGGCTCGCCATTGGTTAGTTCGTCAAAATCTGAAACGCGTCAGTGTATGTCAGTTCAGTCACGGGGTTCTATGTCCGCCTTAAGGGTGATTAATGCGTTGGTTTCGATCAAATAAGTTGTTTTGCGCTGGGCTTAGTTGCTACGTAGACTTGAGGTGACTGTCTGTGGAGAAGTATAGTAAATGACTTCATAACCAACCACCAAGGCCAACTCAGCCTTCTATCCCAGAGGGATACCACCGGCTTGTCTGCTGGGGTTAAAGCGGGGTGCGTTCACCTGTGTCAGGTCAGGTGACACGCTGCGATCCCACTGAAAGGTAGAAAGCGATTACTGTTAATGCTAATAATTATAAAGAAAGTGAAGTATGTAAAACGCGAATTTATTATTATCGTCGTAATACTATAATGCACGTAAAATCTCAACAAAAGTGTGTACTTTTCCATCGCTATAGACGTTACTGATTCGTACGCACTTCGTTACTTGTGACTTTGAATTTCGGGGGAAGCGATTTACCTTCCCCCGTCCATTTTATGTACTTAGATCGCAGCCCATCATCGGAGAGTTAATGGCTGGATGGCGAACGGAAGAAAAACTAACACTGTCGATCATACGCAAGGTGGCGCCATGTGCATGCTTTGTTGACGGTTGCTGATGCTGATGCTGAACAGGATGGATCAATATGATGCCATATTGATATGGCATCAATATAAGACATTTAATAATCATCAACCACGTACTTTACGGTAGGTCTAGGTAGAATAGCGCCTCAGATTCGGCGAATTTCTCGCTGAGAATATGGTGTGCCTTACAAATTTATTTACTTACTTACTTACTATAAAATCGAGTAGCACTGGCGTAGCGGCTTGAGATGCAGGTATGAAGGAAAAAGGACAATTGTCCCTCCCAAATTTTGCGCTGTCGAAAAATTGTCGAAATTTTTTTATTGTCAGAAAATGCAAAATATGCAGCTGAAGACCCCCGATTTGGGAAAATTTTAGGACGTAATTGAAATCTTAAGCACATGTAATTTTCTCCGTCGAAAATTTGGAGTGTCTGTAAAAATTGCAACTAGTTGCGTCTTAGCCATTGCAATTCTGTCTGTCCGTCTGTCTGTCTGTCCATCCGTCACAGGGGTGGATCAGTCAAAAACGGTGCAAGCTAGGATCACCAAATCTTCACCGTCGGCCGCCTGGAAGACTCTAGTTTCAGGAACCAGAGTTTTCCATAGTTTTCTATATTTTTCCATAAATTCGAAAGGGTCATTCCGAATGAGGGCGCTAAATGAAAGGGGGTGAGCAAAATTTGCGCTTTTTGGCCAATAAGTCGCTGTATCTCAGTAACGGTGCGAGATAGAGCCTAGGTTACTATTAATCACTAATAGAAAGTCGTACACTGGCTCTCGATTAGCGCCAAATTCAATGACCTTGAATGACCTTAAACGCCAAAATAAGGGGTTTTATGGATTTTTAACGATTTCTGCTGCGACACAAGTCTATATCATTTACAATGTGGCTATCTATCAGCAGGAATAATGGGCGTTACAGCTGCACGGCCGGTACTGTGGGTATCTGCTGGTCATTGCTTATCAACGGCAGAGTAATACAGCAGCGCTTTCGTTCACGCCTTTGTGCAGTCAAACCTACAGCCTGGAACAGCCGCGCGGATTCCTGTGAGAGTTCGAATGTGGGTGGGTGTCGGGAAAAAATCTCATCCGAAAGAAAACAGAGTTGTTGTGCGCGGCCCGACTTTGCAAATAATGCATTAACGACACCGATGTATATCTTGGCAGAAGTGCACGCAGGCCTACAGTGTATACCTTGACGCGAATACCTGCATCTCAAGCCGCTACGCATACAAAAACCTTCTTAATCTGCTGCACACTATGGCATTATTTAGCCACTAAATGTTGTATTAAATGGGGCTTTTAGCATAAAGCGATTTTTTAAGAAAATAAGTTAATAAGTTTTTATATTCATGTCGCTGTTAACCAGCGCGTAAGAAATGTTTTTGATTAGCATCACGGATAAAGAAGCTAAGAAGGTTATGTTCTGAATTCAGTCGATTTTAGTCGCCGGATTACGGGAAAAAATCATAGACGAATTTTTACAAAATCACGTGAAGACGTTTTTACTTTCTCTGGAGAATGCTAAATCACTATCCGAGATTCTTTACTATTCGTAGATAAGAGCCGCATAAAATCTTTATATTCGTTAAAAGCAGCACCATTATCAGCGAAGGTTTAAGATCTCCGATCGCTTCTATAGTTAGCAGACTTATTGGTATAATATAAACCCACTGACTGTTGATGGTGAGTCCGAAGACGAAGCTGGTTCCTCGCTGGTTGTGGAATGTAGGTCGGAATCGCTGGGCTGAAATGAACGGCTCAAGCAGATTGCCCATCATGTTAATTTGCGTCTCCTCCTCTTCTTCTTTATCTTCATCGTCGTCAGCGTCTTGTGCATTATCTTCATCTTGATCTGTCTTCAGGCCAGCCTCCGAACCCGTCTAAAACACGGTTGCATTTAACGATCAATCAATTAGTCAATTCTTCAATCGTTCCTCCCAGAAAACATGGTTCATTATCTCCGGCAAGTGTGAACGTAGTAAACATTGGAGGAGATTAAGAGATTGGTCGTTCTGTCCGTTTTCCATCGTTTCGTGTACATGATGACTAATAATAGCAATGACGTCATTGCACCAACAGCATAAACAGCAACGCCGGTTATTACTTTTCCCTCCCTCCGCGAAGCGGCTCTTCTTTCTCCCTCCCCTTTTCTTGTTGTATCGTGTAGTTGTACGTGTTGTTGTATTTGTAGCTGTAGTTGTAGTAGCAATACTAATGTTTAAATCACTTCACTTGGCGGAGATATGCACTCTCACGAGCGCCTTCTAGTTTTAAGCATGTAGCCAAACCGCCAGTACTATATTGTCATCTGGCGAATACATGAAACACAAAGTTGGGTAAACTCTGATTCCGCTCGTTGTCAAATTATTTTGGCCCTTGTTAAGTTTCACTTGACAAAGATTTGTACATGTACATAAGTGTCGTTTAAAAACTTACAATGGTTAAAAACTACAGCTTTTAATACGAGACCCATCTCAAACCTACGGAGCGTCACCTGCCATATGGGATCAAACAGTGTTACCTGCCACCTGATACAAGTAAACGCGCCACGCCTCAGCCACAGCCAAACAGACCGGTACTCGACTTACCTACCCCGGAAGGATAAAAGGCTGAGATGACATTGGTGTTGGTTATACGCCGAGATGGTTTACATGTCTGCAGACCCATCCAAGTTTAGTAACCGCTTAATAGCGCCCTGACCGGGGGTCAAACCCACGACCTCGTGATCATAAGTTCAACGTTCTACCGTTATACAAGGTGGGCCATAAAAACGTGGCACTTTACTTTTGTCCATATCTTCACCAATTATTGATCGATTCCTAAAATTCTTTTACTGTCGCACTCTGCAGACAATTTGCAATCATGTAATTATTATATATCCCACCACACCGTAAATGCGTCTCTACACTACCTTGTAAAATATCAATGAAATATGCATGTATAAAGATAATAACAAACAAATAGTTTGGTAAAATTTAAAAAAAACACTTCAGACCAACATTGCTGTGAATGATCTGTATAATACTAAACTGTGTGAGTCTAACACAGTCTAGTCTCATACGGATCATTCACCGCAATGTTGGACTAAAGTGTTTTTTTTATTTACTGAAATGTTTATTATCGTTAGGTTTTCTTACATTTATGTTTCACAAAGTAGTGTGGTAAAATTACATTATTGCAAATTGTTCGCAGAGTGTGCTGGAGAAATTTTTTTTAAAATTGGTCAATAATTGGTGAAGATATGGACAAATGTAAAGTGCCACGTTTTTATGGCCCACGGTGTTCTACGAAGTCACCTCGTGTGAAGCCGTTTGACCGCCGGTGTGCAGACTAGCGACTGCAGGAATGGCGGTGGGTCGTCGGCGTTGCAGATGTTGTCGTTTGCGCCAGATGATCGGGTTGTCGAACAGGTTAAAGCTGTCCGCGATAAACTCGCACTCGAGCTGCGCCGTCTGACCGGCGTCCAACGTCCACGTCTGCGACTTGGACAACATGTGCACCGACAACGCTGTAAAATATTCAATCAGATCATCATCATTGCACAATATAAATTTTAAAATAAAAATCTTCATTCACCGCGATAAATGTTTCGGATAGAAACGAACAAAAAACAAACAACTTAACGAACTCTTTTACTAATAGCGAGCCAGAAATGTTTTTCTTCGTCTTGCAATCATAACTATTGTAAACGAAAGAAATACAACTATTACAACACTTAGCTGATCTAAATTATAATACTTATAGTACGTAACTATTCGCTAATAAAAATATTAACAAAAATCTTTATTTCCCTTATAATAAATAATGAAAAGAAACAAACAAATCGAAATAAGAAAACAATCGCTACAAATAACGTACCGATATCGACGATCGTTGATAACGTTGCCAGTCGCAGAGCATGAATGCAGATCGCTGACATGACAGCGCACTAATCAACTAAAACAAACAGCGCCATTTGCACAGTATTGTTTAGATAAACCGAAAAATAACCGAAATTTTTCTCAAAAAGTTGTAGCAATTTAATTTACGCATAGATTTAATTTAAGGTTTATATGTATATTACTTTTAACTAAAATATGCCTCAAAAAACATCAAGAACATTTTTCATTGCAACTTGAAGAAGGATTATCGGATTTGAATAATTTTTGGTAAGAATATTTCTGAGACAACTGGCGACCAAATTATTATGTAGTTTTTTACCTCACCCATTTTGTGTTTTTGCACTACCTGCAGAAATCAAAACCAGCGAAATATTGCATTTTTACCAAAAGTGGTATTATTAATCAATGTAAATAACGCACCAAAACACATTTTGTTTACATTTTTGACACTTTGGCTGACACTTTATCCAATTGTTTTGTTTTTCAGTTGTCTGCAATAAAATTGATCGAAGTGTTGGCCAACTGTGCAATCACAAACACGGAAACGATTTTTCCATTCAGTGACAGCAGTATTGGTAATGTTATGCTCCAGACTCATCCAGACTTCACCAGTCGCTTTTTGATTATTCATAAACATTCCTTAACGTCATATGGTAGACATTCTGCTGCACGACAGTCAAATCTTGTAATCGACTGGTTTTAGGGGCCACATATCTAGACAGATAAAATTTATCGACGTTTTTCATTCACTTCAACGCTTATTTTGCTTGGTCTGTTTTTCCAGGTAGTGCAAAAACAAATATCGGGTGAGGTAGAAACTTAAACAGTAACTTAATAACTAGTTGTGTCAAAAATATTTTTCCCAAAATTATTGAAATCTGATAATTATGCTTCAAATCACAGTCAATAATGTTAAGTATGTTTTTTCACGTCTTTTGCATATTTCAACACGTATTTCGCTTGGTTTTATTTCCCGAGGTAGTGCAGAAACAGACATTGGTTGAGGTAAAAAAAACTATACGGCCATTTAATGGCAAGTTGCGTTAAAAATATTCACACAAAAAAGTTATGAAAATCTGATAATTTTTGCTTAAGCTAGAATCAAAAATGTCCAGGATGTTTTAAGACACAGTGTAATACTGTGTTATACGATAGGTAGAGTAGGCTCCAGATTGTTGCGTGTATTTAGCTTTCAGATTTTTCTTTATTTCGTGTTACGTTCGTCCGTCTATTACTTACCACAGCCACACAGAGTTTGTAATGTTATAACCGCCCATAATTTTACTTCAATCAAGCGAAACGACTGAAACATGTCTTGCGTCTTTTTATCACACGCACGTACCACGCAGAACACGTCATCGATCAGCGTCATAAAATAAGTAGACCGAGCATACGTTTCAACGTGTAGACCAATACCCCGTTTACACGATCAAGCTGGCTCGACGAGCTGGCTCTAGTTAGCTGGACGAGCCAGCTCGATGTTTGCTCGATCGTGTAAACGGGGCATTACACTCACATTATACACTGCGGACCGTAATAAAACGTATACATAATTCATATACGTGCCAACTCGCAACGCGTTTATACGACGGCCCGCTGAAACGTTTAGTTACGCATATCCGTCGCATTATTCCACCAAATCGCCAAATGACAAGATTTTGTCAATTGGGGCGTCACAGACTGCACAGTAAAATATAATAACAAAATAACATCTCACATCACGCGGCAAAACGGGCAATAATTGTCTGTCCAATGCAATGCATAGCATTCGATAGATTATAAAATCACCTGAGTGTCCGTCCGTCTGCCCGACCGTTCCAATTTTGAGGCGCCATAACGTGCAAGATAGACGCATGGTCACAACGGACCACCCAAACGAAGTGGCCAACAGCGAGACGAATGGTCACGTGACTGATGACGTCCAGTCACGTGACCCCATTATTTTCGAGGCGGCAATTAAACTTTTTAATTGTTTTCAATTGATCACTCGGTTAATTTATACGGACTTCACTGTTAGCTATCGAGATGCATTGGGCAGACTCCGTGTTTGTTTGAACAGTATCTAGTTAATCATTATTATTACGCGGTTTTTGCTCTTTAAACAAAACTGTTAAATCGTTTGTTGGGTGTCTTGAATAAGCTATACCAGTGGCGGATTCAGTAAAAGCGAAGAGACACCCCCATTGACTGGATGCATCTTATAACCACGCAAAAATCGCACAAAAATACACTATTTTTGCACAAAATTGTAAAACAATTATCTGGGGGAAAGACCAAAGCTCCCTCCCAGTTTCTACCTCTTATTTGTTTGCCCCCAGTTTTAAAATTCTGGATCCGCCATTGGAATATATGAGTATTTTACACTCTGAGTCTACTTAGTCATCTTATCTCTCCGTATAGTTCGTGACTCTGGAGTTTTATAAGTGCGTATTATCACTTCACACAAACGTGAGAACTAATGGCGTCTCGCGTTTGTATGTCACTCACACGTGCGTCCAGGCAGAACCCGCCGTTGATCACGACCATAGAATAAGTACGTTTCAACACGGTCTACTGCTTGTTATATATAGATTTTAACACGGTCACGGTGTATTGCGCGAGCGTAATGCGGCTTATTGCTGCATAACTTATACGTGTTTACAGGATGAAGCAAACATAAAACAAGCATGAAGAAAATGTATTGATTGGATATACACGTGCACGACGTGTGCTCTTAGTTTGCTTGATGTTTGCTTGATGTTTGCTTCATGTTTGCTTCATCGTGTAAACACCAGATAAGGCCTAAATATCAAACAAAGGCCTTCTCGTTTCTCCGCGATGCGCTTCCTTGCGAAGCAGGTATGGCCTGACGCTACTTCTACAGACTCAGTCAGACACATGTCCAGAAGCGCTTTACAATCCGCTCGGAAGTGGTGGCAGCTGATTGGCATGAGCTAATGATACGGCAAAACATCGGCAGCAAGCAGTTGTCGTAGCACGTTTTGGCTTCGCGTCGGTTGCGGTATAGTAACAGCTGTTGGTCCATAGTAGCAATACAATTCAGTTGTTCTCGGTTGTTTATCCAACCGGTTGCTCACACTTGCTCACTGCAAAGTTAGCTATTTACCACGTCAGTGACGCGTCCGCTATCGCAAAGCCAGCAGGGCGCCGTCGATGTCCGATCACTTACATTAAACCACACTTAGCTTGCACTGGTACTTTTTTTCTCAGATGTGAATTATTGCAGTCATGAGTCGTAAACCAAACGACAGTGTAGTCTAGGCAACCTCTACTAGGCGTGGTTTAATTACGATACCACACTGTCTGAAGTGGTATAAGCTGTGCTCGCTTACTCACCCAGCAGTGCGGTATCTACTAAATTATTGCATAGATTCGACTCGGCAATTAATGTTGCATGCCCATACTGAACTTTTTTTATTTAAAAAATGAATGCCATGAGCCTCAGCCCAAGTACATCAGTTTACTGAAAAAAGCTAGCTTAAAACGCATTTTAAGTCATGATTAACTGTTTTCATACGGCTCCGATGTACCCACATGCAGTGTCGGCAGATTATGACTGTGAACGTCAACAATAATCATAACGAGACGAATTATGACTTAGGCCTACGTCTAATCACCGATGACATTTCTAGAACAACTAAACGTCGTACGAGTAAATAAAAAAAGTTATGAATAAATGTACGAACAACGAACTAAATGAATGAACGAATGACTGTTTCAAATTACCAAAGATCTGCACCCACTGAATTGTTTTTGGTCCGACCGCTAAGCCGTAAGCTTAAAGGTCAACCCTTTGTCATGATTGTCGTCCGTCTGTTGTCCGTCCGTCTGTCTGTCACAAATGTATTGTGGCTAAACGGTGCAAGATAAGGCCGATATAGGTTGCTACTAATCACTAATAAAAAGTGGCATACGCCCTTTTAAACGACATAAAAATCATCGACCCTGGATGACCTACAAGGTCAGTAACAACCAGTATGGTCAGCTATCCTAGCGATATCTGGGCTTTTTGTCTTTAGGTGCACTCACTCCTGCTGTACCTAGAAAGTCGGTGACTCTGCATGCAGTAAAGCAGACGCAACAGCTACCAGCAGATCTGAAAGAGTTCTACATCTTGCATTGCTTCTGTTTGTTCGTTCTTTTCTTCATCAATAAATCTTCTTCCGCCGACATTCTTTCTCGACGACAAGCGTCGCTTACAGATCCGCAATATATAGGCTCTATACAGGAGGTTTGCGCCACGCGAACGCAAGGACTCGGATCCGCAAGCTACCTGTATTTGATGCATCTTTATCTACCGATAGGCTAACAACTTAGCTCAGCTTGCAACTGTTATTTTTTAACCTTTTCACGTTCTGCAAGATAAAATAATAAACAAGGTGTGATCCGTAAAGGCAATCCGAAAACTATAGAGGCCTACAACAGCTGTACAGAATTCTTCAGTCACGTGGTGTAAAACTAAAAAAACAACATGTAATTGATTAACATTTTCAGAATTATTTTAGCTCATCAATTAAGATATTTAGCCTTACAAGTATACACATACCAACTCGGTAAGCTTCGTTGGCTGGTTTTTAACTCAAAGTCCTGTTTGCGAGAAAATGCGACGTCTTAAAGTGCGCAGAGAGCGAGAGAAATAAAATAAAAATAAAACAAAGAATAAACTGAACTAGACTGAACTCAATAAAAGCCAAAAAACGCGACTTTTATTTAATTTTATTTCTGTCACTATGTACGCATCGTTTTACGAAAAACTTGCGAACTGACGTCGAACCAAAATTTCTAGCATACGCCACTCCCACTGCAATCAATCGCCTTAGTAGGGGGTTACTTTTTCCCATCTTTCACACCCACCGCCCGCCCCCTAGCGAGTGACGGCGCAGCAGCAGCAGCTGCCACCTGTCTTAATTTGTTCTTTGTTCAGTTACGTTTATGATCCGCTTGAGTAACAAATCATAACAGGCCTATATATATTACCGCTGGAGAGTAATAAATGACTCTTGACTTCCAGCGCTCAAGGATAAACTTAACCAATAGTCAGTCCGTCGATCAAATACTGCTTGCAGTAGCCTATTCGACTACGTGAAGTTAATATTAATAACGCTGCATCGCTATCGTTTGATCGAATTGTTGAAAAGATTCCAAATTTGCTGCTAAACCATTATTTAATAATTAACTAATTTTTTATATCTTGGCTATATGAATCATCATCCTGTTTCTTTAAATATAGACAAATTTGGCTCAGCCTATACACAGTTTTTGGCCGACGATTAAGTCGAGCCTTGGGTAAACGATTTAAATCGTCTGTTTGCTGTCGTTTGTAACGTATATATTGTTGCTAAAAGGTACATCGTAAAGGGTCGGCGATGGCGCCGTTGAATAAAGCGATGACGAGTTTTTGCGGGCTGTCAATAGTAAGCCTAAATATGTCTCTATCTGCAGCGGTTAGACGCAATTTTAAAAGAGAAGTTGCTGCCCGTAGCTATCACCCACGTGCGCCAAATTAAGCACCAATTCTATTATGCCGACTTTGGACAAAGTCCGGGGACTTTCATGGTGTGTGTTTGCGACTTTCACGAAAACTTCTCCGCGAAGAAGTTTCGGTAAAGTCAGCGTGATGGAATTTAGGATTTATCGTACCGCATCTTAGCGTTGATTGTAGCATTCGATATAGCAGCGTCACCATAAGCGTTTATGGGACTGTAGTCACTCTGGAAAATCGCATTTTTTGCGACCGAAAGTCGCACGCTGGCCTTTGGATAGAGGCAGTGCAGTCGACCCATCCTAGTGACAGCTGGGCTTTTTGCCAGCTACTCTCTGTATATTTGGTTATATGGAGTTTTTGATTACGCTGCATTTTGTTAGATTTGTTGCATAGAAAATGTCGCCATATACTGTCACGTCTCTGTAATTAGATCGTTTACTCGAATATATAAGTAAGTAAATAAATTTCTGACATGCGCTTGCAGTTTGGCACGATCGTCGCTTATACGCTGCAACTAAAGCGAAAATGATAAACGATTGTCGGGCAGATGACGTCACGTGCCGGACATGCGCACTGTAAGAGGAGCAAGCACGGTGCTAACTTTGACTGACGAGGCGTGATGCTGGTCAAACGGTCATCATAGTGGTCACTTACTGTAGGCAAGTCAAAAGCTGGTCACCAAATAACAGCAAGAATGTTCACGGGAGTCTCCGCTGTCCACGCCAAACAGAACACAAGACCATGCGAGTAAGGAAAAGTCAGTTCTGTAGCTCAATTAAAAGTCAAATATAACCGCAGTCTGTCACTGTCAGAATAAGTATGTCTTTAGCTGGCGTCTGAAGTTATTGAAACTTAGTAGTCGCAGCGGATGAGATGGCTGTAAGCAGCTGTTCTACTCAACGGTTGACTTTTCGGCCTTTCACGTTGCTCCGACTTCACGCCAGCTGGATTTCCATTACCATTTACCAAAATCCAGAGTTCCAAACATGACCATCATGAAACAGACTAACGTGACGTGACGTCGGTTGGACAAACGTCTATCTAAAATACTTTGGGGAAAAGGCGAATTTAGCCAGTATTAACAATTTTAAGCTCTGAATGTAGCCTTGAATCATCCGCGGCCCGGCCGAGAGTCAGAAAAGAAAGAAGCAAGAAAGTGAACTTGCGCAGCGCACAATCATGCCATGATGTCGGCCAGAAGCTTGCTGGATCTGCTGGTGAAAAGATCTCTCGATCGTGACAAAACCCTACACGAAGCTGAAGCAGCAGTAGTGTTTGCGGCTGACGACTGGAGGTTAAGTGATGGTTGAACTGATTGCAAGCGAACGAACCACCGGGTTTGCTGGACGACACCGAATCACCGACATATTCACCCCCGCTCGTAATCCCCCATACGAAAATCCCTTGGGACAAAATGCTAGGGCTGCCGTGCGGATTGGATTTCTGTCTCAATACACATCGCATGCTCAGATCGATGTAAATCCACGCGTTAATTTTCACATTCGCCGCTGCAGCCCTGCGAAATCACCTCTAAAACGAAGATGATCATCACTGGGCGTAACTGTTTCCACGAAATGCTTCCTTGATCCCGAGATCCAAGTCTCCACGCTGAGTTCAGTTCATGCTTGTGTGGCTGCATGTCCGTCTGTCTGTCTTCAATGTGTGAAGCCAGTTGTGACGTACATGCCTGTATGTACTAGATACTGGTCATGCTGCAGTGAGAAAGCGAGTTCTGCTGGAGCGGATAAGCCAGTACGCAGTACGAACTTATACTACTCCAGACAGTACAGTATCGTACCTAAACCACGCTTAGATCGTATAGACTATGTGGTTATCGTTAGGTAAGTGCGGTCTAAGTGAGTTGTAACGTCGTGGTGTAAGGGAGATTATACACAGGGAGGGATTTTGTCGAGTTTTCCCGCCGCGATACGCGCGGCAGCGCACGCCGACCAATCGCATCGCCCCGTGCAACGGCAACAGCAGCAGCAGCAGCTGATGCGTTGGATAACAGCGACACGATGCTGACAACGACGAGTCAGTACAGCGTATCGTGAGTTGTTTCACGCACGCCATCCCGTTCGACCACGAACCACATCAGTCAGTCAGCCAGTCGCTACCCGGCAGCTTTCGCGCATGCGCCCTCACTGACCATTCAACCGACAACCTGTCCGCGTTCACCTGCATGGGCACAACTCTAAAACACGTCTCTTGCAATATTGCTATAGATCGGCAATTGAATTTTAATGCAATTGGCGGTACCACAAATAATTATTTAGGCCCTGATGTCAAGTAAATGGTAAAATGTCGATAATTAAAATTCACCAAATTTTTGAGTGCTGGTTTGGTAAACAGCATCCCGAGTCATAGAGCCCATGGGGCGGCACTGATATCCGTACCTTTACCGCTCAGCCAGACACCAGTTTACACTGCGAGACGGACATGGGGCTAGTGCATCGCATGATAATATAATCCACCGAAATGTATTAAAAATTGAAATAAAATCAAGGATCACGCAGTTTTCTAACATACTAAAAGTAGGAGCTTCAAACAAGTAACGTTGTACCAAGCACTGTCAAAATTCTGCGGATTTCAACAGGAGTTCAGCGTGATGAACTGTTTCTATCACCCGTCGTTTAATCCCTCCTTGCTCATGCTCCCATATATTATTATCCCGCAGTATCATCCGGAAATTGAACATCGAATATTCATCTTACTGTCCATACACGTTCATCGTGGTAATTCTGTTCATCAGATCGTCGGATTTGCTTCGCGCTTCGATCAGGCAGCAGCGAGTGCGTTGTGCATGGCGTATAGTAGAGCGGCAGTAACTCTTATAACTCGGTAAACTTTCACGCGTGATTGATTATTCATCGATTCCATTTCGCGCAAATCTGCTATCTGCCGGTGTTGTCGCACGCATGCACTAATTCAGCTCGTACCGTATCTAGGCATAGTCCATCGTAGTGACCGGCTGTCGTCCGTGCGCCTAAGTTCGAATAACGAACAACTATCATTATACGTCGCCGGTGATAACAGCTATAGGGTGACGACGCCAACGTAGTTTGGCCTGTGGAGCTTCCTGGAGCGGATTAGAGCTGTTGTCGCGGCGTTGCTTACTTATTTTCCTTTTGACTCGAGGCTGACCTTGACTTTCTGAGTAGGACGTACACGCCGCTGCTGTGAGAATGTTTACACGTTGTGACTGTTCTGGTTTTTTTGTGTTTTATGTTATTTTTTT
>Ga0056128_1006218_pt1 | contig 15074 bp, 14 predicted proteins | sample WorMetLIZISLAND2_FD_71113 | JGI IMG/M metagenome (GOLD analysis project Ga0056128, IMG submission 71113) | Marine gutless worms symbiont microbial communities from Max Planck institute for Marine Microbiology, Germany - Olavius geniculatus... ...
CCTGAACCGATCGACACAAAATTTGAAACAGGTGATTACGTCCGCGAGACGACCCCCCGTGCAAAATTTCGTGCAAATCCGTCCATTGGGGGCTTCTCGGCAAATGGGTGAAATATAACGGAAATTTTTCTATGGTATACCTTTTTTTGTTGACCGACCTACAGGTCAGACCGGTTGGCGGATTATTACGCACGATGGCTCAAACGACGCGGTCTCACGCAAGGGTGTGCCTTTTTAGGGGTAGAAAATTCGAAATTAATATCTAACCCCTGAAAAATCCCCCCAAAGTCGAAAATTGGGCACAAAACGGACTTCGAAATTTTCGGCCAAGAACGCTCCTGTATAAAAATTTCACCTATAAACGGCCACTAATCGTCATCGTAAGCCCATAAAAGTTGTATAGTGAATAGGTAATATGGCCTCGGGAATTCCAAATATGTGGTTATTTTGGACCCCTTACTCACAGGTCACGTGACACGGGGCATGCGCAGTCGACGTTTTGGCCTTTAAAAACATGCCTATGTATAAAATTTTCACCTACAAACGGCCCTTAATCGTCATCGTAGCTTCTGGGGGAGCACGGCCCTATGGCGAGCGCAGTAGCGCGAGCCTATACCGGGGGTCTGGGGGTAGAGCCCCCAGCGGGGTCCACGGGCAGAGCCCCTGGTCAGGGGTCAGGGGGCAAAGCCCCCCTGAAGCTGAAGCATTTTTGGCTTTTGGACGTTCATTGGAAGCCGCAAATTTGCCCACTTTTCGAAACTTACGAAACACAAAGACATCATATGTTATCTTTGCAAAAAATCATGGGTGGCCACGAAACTGGGGGGGGGGCTGGAGCAAGACTGGGGCTGTGCCCCCCAGTCCCGGCCTAAAACCGCCACTGTCGATGTCTGCTCGATGTTTGCTCGATCATGTAAACGGGGTGTAAGTGTAGTTTACTGTCGGTGCCAAGGACTTCAGCAACTGGACGGACAGCCGTGAACGTGTCGGCAATAGTCATGCATTGATACGTTTGCTTGTTGAATCATAAAAACACGGAATAACTTGGGTGGAATAGTATTAGTTGTAAAATAACGGTACACGAAAGAAAATGTTCGGCTAATGCCCAATAATGGGGTATTTACACGATCCAGCATTCATCCAGCTAGCAGGAAGTTCTATGGTAATTAGGGGGACGGGCGGGTTGTAACCACGAATTTAAATATTAATGATATTGGTGATAGGCATATTGGAAAGCCTATAACACGTATAGGCCTATCAGCTGTGGGCTAAGCCTAGGCCCTCCTACTGCTTAGCCCACAGCTGATAGGCGGCGGGGTACCATCAGGCCAGCTGGACGTTTGCTGGAAGTTTGCTGGGTCGTGTAAGCACCCTATAACATATGAAGCAATAAATGCCACATTAAGTCACAACAAACACAGTAAAACTATACACTGTGGGCCATTAAAAAAACGTGGCACTTCACTTTTGTCAATATCTTCACCATGCAGTTATTGACCAATTTTCAAACTTCTTTCACTGGCACACTCTGCAGACAATTTGCAATAATGCGATTATTATATATCCCACCACATGGTAAATGCGTTTCTACACTACCTTGAAAAATATAAACGTAAGCAAAAACTAACGATAGGCCTAATAACAAAAGTGTAAAAATAACATTATCGTTATCTATGCATATTTCGTTGATATTTCACAAGGTAGTGTAGAGACGGATTTATGGCCTAATAACAAAAATAACACTTCAGACCAACATTGTGATGAATGATCTGTATGACACTAGACTGTGTTAGACCCACACAGTTTAGTGTCATACAGACTGAAGTGTTTTTTTAATTTTACAAAAAAATGTTTGTTATTATCGTTATCTATGCATATTTCGTTGATATTTCACAAGGTAGTGTAGAGACGGATTTATGGTCTGGTGGGATATGTAATAAGTCACGTTATTGCAAATTGTCTGCAGAGTGGGACAGTGAAAGAATTTTGAAAATCAATCAATAATTGGCGAAGATATGGACTTTGCGAAGATATGGACAAAAGTAAAGTGCCACGATTTTTTGGCCCACCCTGTACAAATAGTAAAATAGCTGATTAGGCATGTTAGGCGAGCCGTAAAATTTAAAATAGACTTACGTTTAGTACACACATATTAGATATACAGGCCCGTAGCGAAGGAAGTTCCGATGGGTTTAGTCAAATCCCGTTTTCAGCACAACCAGAAAATGTTGCTTAAAATGAACTCATGTTGCGATTTTCGAACTAGAAATGCATAAAATGAATATGAAAAATACAGATTGATATGAGATTGGGAGAGCCAGAAAAAAGAGAAACAATAATAACTAAAACTGGACGAAAATTAATACAAGAAAAAACCGTATAAGCAAGTCCAGATATCTTAAAATCCGCCCGAAGGGGTGCCAGATGTCTACGGATGGTACGATTTGAGAAAGAGCATCCACTCCTCTTGATCCGCTTAACTAGTACGTGTAACTATAGTGCAAACTGTCTCTTAAACTTTCAGTTAAACATACAACTTGGCGAATATGCTACATTTTGACAGATAATGCACGAACACTCTTATTGACTGTGAACTGTATACCGGGAACTGTAATGGACGGATATAAATAGTCTAATTTACAGCACGTTCTGAACACAACAGTTTTCAGACGTCGAGTTTACCAATCCATCCTTTGTACGTGTGCCTGCACTGCAGTTTCTCCGTACCTTCTACGATATTTTGACGCTATGTACTGTATACATCAAGTTATTGTCCGAAATCGCGCCGAATTTCGGACGCTTTTGATTCCAATATTGCACGGTTTGTTCTTAAATGAGACACTGTTTTCAATCACGGCACTGTCTGGTTGCGAAGTTGCGATTACTGTAGGCCAGGGATGTGCACGAGACCTTCTGAGGCGAGACCGAGACGAGACTCGAGACTCATATCTCCGAGACCGAGACGTTCAAAATTTTGTCCAAGACGAGACCGAGACGAGACGTTGCAGTTTCCGAGACGGTGGCTTGAAGCTCCCGAGACTCTCGAGAGACGCAATGGCCCGAGACCCGAGACGAGACCTACTAAGCCGAGACCAAGACATATTGCTCCGAGACCGAGACGAGACGCTAGTACGTCTCGAGACCGTCTCGAGACCGAGAATGACATCGGCCTACTCTCAAGTTATGAAAATATTAAAATTTAAACGATAATTGCACAAACGGGGCCTTGAAAACTTCCAAAATTTCGTAAAATTTACGAAACTTTTGAACGCGAAATCATCTCTGTTACGCACAACGGCGTCGTTGGCTAAGATGGGGGAGGCCAACAGGAAGCTGCAATTTTCAGCCAGTCACCGGCAGATTTTCGACAGGAGATTCTGGGTGCTCACAATTTCAACTTTGTCCCCAATTCCCTCCCCCACAAAATGAGGGATTTTCAGCCCATTTGTAGTTTTGGAAAAAAATTCCGACAGGGTGAATTTTTTTCGCAGAGATCCTGCTTCCGTGTTCTCTCTGACAAATGCGTGCATCTTTAATTCTGTGTTGAGCCAGGCGCACGACTGTCTGTTTATCTTACGGAAAATTTCAACTTCCTGTTCCCTGCCAACTTTTTAAACCCGCGACGCCACCGCTGTTTACTGGATGCGTCGAGCGACGCGCAAAACGTCCGTGATCATCTGGTGGTGATGCAGCAGCTTGTTGTGCTGGACGTCGTCGTAGTAGGTCAGGTTGACCGGGTGTGCTCGCTGCACGTGGCGCCAGCGTCCACACGCCTCCAGACTGCGCAGATTCACCGTTCCGTCGCCGTCGCCCATCTCGACGATCGGCTGCGAGTCGGGGAACGTCGCGGCGGAGTCGTAGACGAGTCGTTGCGGCGTCGCAATGCCGCCGCTGTACAGGCAGTGGATCGCGACGCCCAGGTTGCGCTCCAACATGTCGTCGTAGCCAGCCTCCTCGATCGCCTCTACCTGTCAATTAGCCAAACATGTAACTACACCGTGTCTCAAAACGAGACCACTTTTATTTTCTGAATAAATCCGTGAAATACTGGTCGATTTTGATAATTTTGGTACGCAGATGGCTGTAGTTTAGCCCACCGCACGTTAATACTGTCTCAGCGCACTACCTTAGGGGCAATTTGGGTTGATCGTTTGACGTACGGTTTATTTAAAGTAGAAAGACACTGAAAATATTTTCAACAATGCCAAAAACGTTACTTTTTATCAAAATAAAAAAGTTTGTAAACAGCGGAGTTGGGGGGTTTAAAAATGAGGGCAGTATTTAGCAAGTTTCCGACAGAGAACAATGTAGTCCTACGGGTAGGCCTATTTAACATTTCATATTTACCCCTAAATTCCCCAAGATGCGAATTTTCAGCTCCGACTTTTCTGTCTCGGAAATAAAAACTCCGACAGGCTGAAATTTAAGCGGAGCGGGAGCAATTTGCCCCTGACGCGTAGGGTCCTACACACCTTGAGTCGTCCCTCGGGGTATCCGATGTCGCGGAAGAGCTGTGGGTAGTCGCTGACGGTGTAGTTGCGCGCGGGGGTACTGAGCACGACGTCGGAAGGCATCCAGACAGCGCTGCCGTTGTACGTCGACGTTCTGGGCAGCAGCAGGACCGTGGACTCGAAGCTGCGCTGCTGATCGCGAACCACCAGCCTGTCGACGGCGTCTATTTCCCAGTTGTAGCCTGCAGCCTGCATCTTCACCGCTACCACCGTCCCTGCCGTGCACGCGCCCCACGCCGCAGACGTCATCAGTCAGTCAATCAGTCAAAAATATCCACTTAAGTTTACAAGAATGACTAGTGATGTACAATTTGTGCTTAAAACTAAAATAAAATTTGAGGATAGATAATGAGCGAATTAAAAAAAAACAAATCAGACACAAAACGCTCGCTGAATTCGGCCTAGGCCTAGGACTGTATAGCGTTTTACGCTCGATGATTCACCCGCAAATTTTATATCTCTTTTTCTTATCAAGTGCATTTCTTTAAAATGCGCCAAATTTCTTTATTTTTTTCGCCTGGAACCCCGCTACGGAAGCGCAAAAATTACAGTGGCCCTTAAGGCCTGACTATATGAACAGCAGCGGCATGGGTCAAAAATAGGCGGGGTAGGAGTTTACAATTTTCGACAAAAAACTGATTGTGGGTGCTCAACATTTTTGCCGCTGATTTTTTTCCGAAATGGGGGTTTTGAACTCCAACTTTTGCATTTTCAGACGAAAGTTTTTGGACAAGAAAACTTTTTTCTAACACTGTTTCGATATCCTCAAATTTATGATGCAATCCCCACTCCCCCCCTGCCGTTCGTGCCACGACTCCACTGGCTATGATTACAGCATGTGGCTGACCTGCCCAGGGCGTATTGACCGTGATCAGCGCCTCGACATAGCGGTCCTTCCAGTCGGCCGGTTGTCTCGCCAGGAAGTACGCGGCGTACAGACCACCCATGCTGTGTGCCAGTAGCACCACCCTGCGCCGGCCGTTCAGCGCCCATGTCTCTTCGACCAGTTGACGCAGTCGGGTGAAGTAGAACGCCTGGGAGTGCGGCGCGTACCGGAAGTCGTACGGCGCACCGCGCAAACTCACGCCGCGCACGTATCCACTCTCCACCAGCGCTGCACAAATATAGCCCTACACTGGCAAAGTGGCAAGGGCGGAAGCTGCCCCCCCTTAAATGTTGGCATTTTGGGGCTGTCGTAATATTGTCAGGAAATTTAGGCTACTTCTTGTCGGAAAACTTGGTCAAAAATGCAAAATGTTTGGCTGCAAACTTTCACTTTTAAAAAGTTTACGGGCAAAAATTAAACTTTTAAGCGTCCTCCGTGGAAAATTTGCGGTGTCTGTCGAAAACTGCAATGCAACTTATAGGGTGTTTACACGATCCAGCAAACTTCCAGCAAATGTATTCAAAATACACGTGCTAATTGCTGGACGTTTGCTGGATCGTATAAACACTCTATTACTGGCCCGCCTACGTTTTTTAACGCACGACGGCGCCTATGCACTCACTCACTCTCGTGCAGCAAACAATGCAGGCTCGTTTTACTATCTCAACGGCCAAATTCCTTCATCACTGCAGCTGGGCCTGCTTATTTAATGACCTACCGTACAGTACGTCTTAAGAGTTCGTCCTCTTATCTGTCACCAATGTCACCACAGTGCATCAGGAGCACGCTGCATCATCCTATCTAGGCCTACGTTTAAGCTAACTGAGAAATTAGACTTATTATCTTGCGCCACTTACAGGCTATAGAAGGGCTATGTTATTGGGCTGTGTTATTGTGTGTGGGGATGTTTTTCGTATTTTTTGTATTGCTTGTTGCCCACTAGGCGAATAAATATTACATAATGGCGTTAGTCGCAGAGAGTATAGACCAATGTTCACAGCAAACAAGAAATCTGAGCTAATGCTCATGTGATGCGCGAGAGCCTATGGAGTTTTCGTTCGCAGGTAATCTTGGTCTATCTCCATCCATTTCGTCGCAATTCACTCTTCTGCAGCCAAAAATCACCAAAGAAATCACTTAAAATCAATATTTTTAGGGTTCAAGGTCATTCGCGGTCATCGATGTTGGCATTCCTAAGAAGCTCGTCGCCAGTGCTTGTTATGATAAGCAGCATATCTGTGCCTATCTGCAACCATTTTTACATTAGACGAGCCAATGTCGGTAGAATAACTTCTTTTTAGGAGGGTGCCCCTTTTTTGCCCCCCTCGTTCGTAGAGACCCTTTTTACCCAGTGGCATAAAATTTTGTCACGAAATACTAGAGACACTACGCTATCATATGGCAGAAACCCGAAGTTTGTATCTGAACTAATCTTGAAACGGTACCGAGTCGTGACAGACAGACAGACGGGCGGACGAACAGAGGGACAGATCTTACCATAGCTAATACGCGCTATACGCTAGCTAGCTCTCGCGCGTAAAAAGGCTCTTCGTTTAACGACGCATGCGGGCGTAACAAACCAGATCGTATACGCGAACTTAAAACTGCAATTAACGTCGTTTAAAAAATAGTCCACCGTTTATCGGCTCTAGAAACAAGCGAAGATGTCGGCCCAGTGCAGACAATGATAGGCGGCCGTCCACCTAGCTACATGTAAGAACTATGTATATACTTGCCCACTGCACTGTGCAATCCAGACGTTAATCTTTCAAATTTTTGCGCTAAAAATCGGCACACGATCCTGGGGATAACGTTCACGCCAATTAAGGTTTTTACGCTTTTTTGTTTGCGACTTAGGGGCCCGTATGTGACAGAGTATACCGGCCTGCTTGCCTGGGGTTAAGGCGCGCGGGCGCGTTCACCCGTGTCAGGTAGGAGGTAATAGGCCCGACTGTGTGATGACAGGACGTGACGCCCGTAGCTTTGCGATGGGTCTCCCATAAAGAGCCCAACACACCCTTTAACCTTTTAACCTTTTAGAAACAGGCGGACGGACGGGCAATAGACCCAGTCGTAGTGCGGCTAAACCGTTTACACGATGAAACTGGCTCGACAAGCCAGCTCTTCGAGCTGACTCGACAAACACTCATCGAGCATTCATCAAACACACATCAATCACTCGTCGAGCTGGCTTGATGAATGCTTGATTGATCAAACGTGTTTGATATTGCAAGCATTCACCGAGCTGGTCCGACAACCACTGATCAAACCAGCTCGACGAATGCTAGATGTGTGTTTAACGAACTCGTCGAGCCATCAGCTTCATCGGGTGAACTGGGTGTAACTGCTGCACGATGGTTGGCTGACCGACCGTCGACGAGGTATCTGGCGTAGACGCCAACGTTGCCCAGTGCCCATGCGGTCCACGAAGGATCCACGTACTCCATGGTGTCGGTAGTTCCCCAGCCGGGAATCCACGTCTCGACGCCGGGGAAGTTGAAGTACTGGCGCGTCGCTGCGTCGAAGCTAAGATGCGTGTTCTCTGACCAGCAGTCCACGCCGTCTGCAAACAGCCAGACACTGGACAGTTAGTGATGGTCCTCTGTAGCTGTATAAGACCCGCTGGGAGTAGGCCTCTAGCAAAGTACTACTACGGTAGCTACAGCGGACAGGGGATAAATTTCCGACAAAATAGTTCACTTAAAATCTAATAATCGGTTTACACGACGAAGCTTACTTGACGAGCTAGTTCGGCGAGCACTCGTCAAGCCGGCTCAGGTGTACCGATTGCAATGGCACAGTTCGTCTAGCATTGATCAAACAGACATCAAGCTGGTGGATGAGGGCCTGATGTGTGCCTGATGAATGCCTGTCAAAGCACTTGAAAGCAGCTTGATGAATATTTGCAATATCAAACATGTTTGATAATTTAAGCATTTATCAACCTAGCCTCGTTAGCCTAGCCTATATCTGACGCTGACAATTTTTTTCTGTCTTTTAATGGCGCGCGGCTAGACTGCACAAGCAAGACAGAAAACTGACGCTTAAAAAATGTCCAGAGATCCATCCACATGCGATAGCGGTCGAGCCTCCGGTCGCACTGCGGAAGACCCTCGTCCGGCAGGGCGGTCCTGTCCACCTTAGCGTCGATCTGGTTTCCGCCCTTGCCTGGCAAGAAGATGATCGGCAGTAGCTGGTGTCGTCCCGATGGCTCAGGTGCTGTTAAGGCGATGGGTCGGCAGTCGACGGTTGAACGTGACGGCCAATAAACGCCCAGAAATACAAACAACAACGATCCAACGATTCTACCACGAATCATTGCTTCATCGGGAAAAACTCGTCGACTCTGCAACGCAACATTAGTCATGACGACGTGCGGAAAAAAAAACTAGAGCTGAAGAAATTTGCGATTAATCATACGATTAATGCTTACAAATTTTACTAAAGACTTGTTAGCAATTATTTATTTATTTATTTATTTATTTCCACTGATGCAATGACAACAGAGCATGACAATTAATCAGAGAACACTGGCAAACAAAAACAACTGCCATGCAACAAATGGTGGACAACAAAGCCCGATAAAGAGCACTTACTGCTGCCCATCTAAGCTAAGTAGGAAATACACAGAGAACAATAACTCAAGTAAGTTAAGTAAAGTCAATAAAACTCCTATGCAATAACATAATAACAGACTATACAAGAAATTTGAGCTAATGCTCATGAGACACGCCAAAGCCTATAGCAGTTCCGGTTCAGTAGTTTAGCTGAAAATTGGGGTGTTCGCACTAAGTTAATATACAAATACCAAATTCTCTATCTGGATCGCACAACGATAGTAGCGTGACTTATGTTTTGCTGGCATTTATTTTTTTTTCTTCCTCGCGTAATCTCCAAGCTTCGTGGGCCGATCGGGGCGAAATTTTCCACGATGCTCGAAAGTGTGTTCTGTCCTATTTTGAGGAGCCTCCGAAAAAAATTTTACGGGCGAAAAACGTGCAAAGTTTGACCCAGGGTCGACTTCAAACTTTGACGGCGAATATCTCCGGAACGGATGAAAGTATTTAGAATCGGTGAGTTACTCGATCGACAGCAATTCCTCCCGCGTTTGGCGAAAAAAGTCCGGTGAACTTTGGTCCACTAATTAAATTGAGGAGATCTGGAGGTTGAATCATATACCCACCCAAATCAACTTTTTTCGGAAGATCACATTTCGGCCCCTAGGGGGTGCTGCGCCCCCAAATTTTTACACGCGCCATAGAATGACTCAGTTCTGTTAACGCTCCCCCACCGGGGATCGATTTGGGTTCCTTACAATTTTTTTTCAAAGGGGGGTCCAAAATTGGTCTTAAATGTAGCGAATTAGCTACTATAACTTTAAAGCCAAATGGAGTAGCCTAATGAAACTTTGCCACGTGATGTCGTGTTAAGTGGGGCTGATAACGTGCGTACAAATTTTAAGGGACACCGCCTCCTTAAAATTTGGGATAGCGTAAAATGTCAAAAATTCGGCGCAATTTAGGACAACTTTCAACTTTGAGCGCAAATATCTCTGGAATGGATAGAGATATCGACAAGCGGTAAACGGCTTTATCACCCACCGTCTCTTCCACGTTGAACAAAAAAGTTGGTAAATTTTGGTATACTAACGACAACGGTAAGTTGGCTAATATCTACCTACTCTAAGTCGACACTGCGCGTTCTGCGTATGCTAATGCGTTGGAGTTCGGGCCACGTGACTTTGCTACGAAAGGAATGAATGCCCCTAAACTGTCCCCCCAATCGGACTCTGGGCACCGGGTGGACTCACGTTAAGCTTTGCCCCAAATTTCTAGTGAAATATGAAATAAAATTATGAATGTCATTATCATCGTACTTTTCGTAACGTTTCGTCACTTCTTTACGTTACGTTACTTCATTGTATTGCATGGATACACATAGCAACGCGTGAGCTGTTGTTTGAGGAGTTGTATTGTTGCTTCATATGTGATCTTCTGTTGTGTAGTTCGTTTGTTTTAGCTGCGCTTAGAACTGATGGGTATTTGTAATGGCTGAAGACGGAGAAAAGAAGGAGTCTGAAAGCAAAAAACACACTTACCCTCTTGTGCGGGTATGCACCAATGATCACAGGCGCGTGGTAGCGCAGCCCTGTGTTAATGGCGATCGGCTAAGTCAATGGAGAATAGTGATGATTCGATATCAGGATTTCAATTTCGATACGATATCGATACGATATTTGTAAATAATAAGTATGTGAATCTTATACAAGCATAGGAGCAGGACGTGAACATTGAGCAAGGCAGTATGCTCCATTTATATAATAAAATATGTCTTTAGGTAAAACTACATTACAATTGTAGTTAAATTATGACAACATTAATTTGTCCCATTTGTAATCTTTCTTTCCAGTCACGGAGCGTAGTGAAGAATCTGTAGAAAATATCACGATATTGTCAAAAATATGATATATCGTGATATTTTTGAATATCGTGATATATCAAAAATTTGATATTTTTTTTGACGATACGATACAATACGATATATCGATATCGAAAACGATATATGGATATTTTTGATATATCGAATCATCACTAATGGAGAGTGGCAAAATTTGACCCCCCTCCTCAGAACCAAAACGCCTCAGCCGATCAACACTAAATTTGAAACCGCTGATTACGTCCACGAGACGATCCTTTGTGCAAAATTTTGTGCAAATCCGTCTATTGGGGGCTTCTCGGCAAATGGGTGAAATATAACTAAAATTTTTCTAATTTACATATACCTTTTTTGTTGACGCACCTACAGGACATACCGCCGGACAGATTTTTGGCGCCGGTCTAAAGTAGGATACCATGATTTAAGCAATATGACATACCTCACTAGACTCATAATGAATCTTTACATTCAGTTTTGATGTTTTAAAAGTGAACAGTGCAATTACTTTAAAATTTATTGACTTTATAAACCTTCAGTATTTTATTTAAAAATTGTAACACAACACTAATATACCACAGGGCAGCCATTTTCTGTTTACATTTTTGATAACAATTGTGTAAATAAACAAGATCGACCTAACGCTAACCTCAAACCTGACCCTAACCCTATCCCCTAATGCTAACCGTATCTCTAACCACAAGCCTGGCCCTAACCCTAACCCAAAAGAAGACCTGTAAGAATCCTGGTTGTTGTTGTTTTTTTAGCACTCTGATATGTCTATGTCTGAAGAGTTGAGAGTGGATTCTGTGAAACTCTGCATCACAAGCTACAACAACAAAAACAACAACAACAACAACAACAGTGTGTAGTAGTTGTTGGTGTAATAGTTGTCAGTTTTGTTGTTGCTGTTGTTTGTAGCACTCTGATATGCCGGAGGAACTCAGAGTAGATGCTATGGAACTTTGTGTCACTGCGTGTGAGAAGTTTTCCTCTAACAACGAGGTAAAACTGCATTTTATCTTTGAACATAACTCCCTACACATAGGGCCATTAAGGTTGCAAAATGCAGCTTTTTAAAAAAATTCCAAACTGATAGGTTTTTGGGTTTTGTGGGGTTTTAAGTTTTTTTAGGTTAAACAGGTTTTGTACAAAGGTCCAGCTGATAGCTGCCAAGATACTGCTACTACTACTAATACTACTACTACTATATTGTAATAATCTTTCTGTATACAATCTCAAATTTGTCGGTCATATCAAAGCTTTTAGAATGACTCGTCACCAAGCAACTCACTGACTACATGCGGTCTGTCAACCTTCTGCCATCGCTCCAGTCTAAGTTTAGGCCTGGCCACTCCACAGAAACCGCTGCCCTGCAGTTACTTTTTGACATTCATGGGACAGTGGTGACGTTGCAGCACTGGTCCTTCTGGACCTTTCAGCTGCATTTGATACTGTCGACCATGCCATATTATGTCGACGTCTGCAGGTGTCCCATGGACTGGGTAGCCCTGTGCTGGAGTGGTTCCTATCTTAATTGTACGGGCGGTCCCAGTACGTTCGACATGGCATACACAGGTTTCCCCCGAACGTCCCACAGGGGTCTGTGTTGGGCCCGATACTGTTCATTCTCTATACTGCTGACTTAGTTGGTTTAGTAGAATGCCGTGGCTTCTGGCTGTACGCCGATGACACGCAGGTATACAACTCATGCAGACCATCTGCTGTCGCAGACTTCCAGGTGTGCCTGTCTGTCTGCATGTGTCGACGACGTCGCCGTGTGGATGCTGGCCAACCGTCTGCAGTAAGACCGACCTGCTCTGGTGTGTGACAGCTTGTTGTTGTCATCAGCGCCCACGTCAACTCTTAGAATCGGTCCGACTTTGTCAACCCGTCGAAGTCGGTTTGAGATCTCGGAATTTACTTTGACTCTGATTTCAGCATGCGATGCCACGTTCAGACAACCGTTGCCAGCTGCTTTGTTGTTCTGCGTCAGCTGCGCAGCATTCAACATTCGTTGCTGACGTCTGACTACCAGATGCTTGTCGTCGCTCTCGTCCTGTCCCATCTGGACTACGGCAATGCTGGGCTGGTAGGCTTACCAGGCTACGAGTACAACTGTCTCCAGTCGGTACTCAACGCTGCTGCATGATCTATCGCCGGCTTGTGGCGTTTGGACCACATCACCGACACACTCACCAGTTTTCACTGGCTGAGAGCACCCGAGGGTGTACAGTTCAAGCTGGCGACGATCGTCTTTCACTCGCTGAACGGCACGGCTCTATCATACCTGGCTGCAGACCTGCGACGTTTGTCCAACATGCCATCCAGACGACGTCTGCGGTCCTCACTGACACACCAGCTGGATGTTCCCCAGTTGCAGTGCGCAACTGTCGGTGACCGAGCCTTCGCCTTCGCTGGTGCTCGGCTGTGGAACAGTTAGCCACCGGACATTGTCGCGTCCAACACACTTTCACAGTTCCACCATCATTTGAAAACATTTCTGTTTAGACAATCCTCTCATCCATCTGTACTTTTGTTGTGACTTGCAACCTGTGGTCCTAGCCGTTTTTTACTCAGGCCAAGTTAAAAATTTGTAATGTAGTGTAATGTTATGTAGAGTAACAGTAATGTAATAACAGTATGCTACTACTACTACGTGTCTGTGTAGACGGCTGCTAAGATGATCAAGGAGTCAATGGACAAGAAGTTTGGTCCAGCATGGCAAGTGGTTGTCGGCGAAGGTTTCGGCTTTGAGATCACCCACGAGATCAAAAACATTCTCTACATGTACTTTGGAGGAAACGTCGCCATTGTACTCTGGAAATGTGCCTAGGGATGGAGTAGATCTACAGTGTGATGGTTGGGGGAATAAAGCAGAAGAGGGTCACTAGAGGGGGGCAGTGGATAAACCAGGGGTCAACTAGAGGGTGGATATGGCTTTGAAATCACGCACGAGATCAAAAATATTCTCCACAATGTACTTTGGAGGAAAATCGTCATTATACTCTGAAAATGGGCCTAGGGAGCAGGAAGGTGGATATTCAGAAAGTCAGGTGGAAGAGGGTAAGGGGCAAATAAAGGGTGGCGTTTTTGGCTTTTGAGATAACTCACAAGATCTAAAAAAATTCTTTACATGTTCTTTGGAGGCAATGTCATTGTCGTACTCTGGATATGTGCCTAGGAAAAAGGATCTAGGAGGTAGGGATCTACGAGCATATTTGGTAAATTTAGTGGGTCAAGAGGTTAAGTAGGGGGTCAAATGGACAACTAGGTGGTGTCTTTGGCTTTGAGATTACACATGAGATCAAAAACATTTTCTACATGTTTTTGGAGGGAACGTGGCCATCATTCTGTGGAAATGTGCCTAGGCAGGAGAGGGCTGAGGGTCACGTGGGGGTATTTGGATCAAGTGGGAGCAGGTAGTAAGGGGGCAAATAGGGGATGGTTCATTTGGCTTTGACACAACCCAAGAGATCAAAAACATTCTTTGCATGTCTTTTGGAGGCAGTGTCACCATTATACTCTGGAAATCTGCCTAAGCTGGGGATCGTGAGAGGGTCATTTGGGGGGAGTGGGGTACAAAGGGATTAACTGAGTTTAGCTGAGAGTGTGATATGGACTTTGAGATAACTCACGACATCCAGGGTTTCTACAGGTCAGGGAAAACTGGAAAAAGTCAGGAAATTTGTGTGGTCAGGGAAAGGCCAGAGAAAAATATTATTTTTGAAAAAGTCGAGGAAAAGTCAGGGAAAATGATCTTGGATCATACAGACTGCAGATATCTGTGATTTTTTGCATCTCCAAATATTGAAAAGCAGGCATATTTGCGGCTTTAGTTGAACGTCCAAAAGCTAGAAGTGTTTCAGCTTCAGGGGGGTTTCCCCCCGATCCCCCAAATAGGGCCTCTGTTGTTTGCATATTTCTCCATTAATACTATTTCATTACTTTCTGACATAGTGTACCATTTTTGATATTTGTACGATATGGTTATTGTTTTGATAAGGTCATGGAAATTGTCATTCCATGACTGGAAAAGTCAGGGGATTTTGCTACAGAAGACCTGTAGGAACCCTGGACATCAAAAACATTCTCTACATGTACTATGGAGGCAACGTCGCCATATGACTGGAAATATCCCCAGACAACAAGGTTTAGGTGTAGCTGTGTAAGGGAATTTATGGTTGATCTAGATCGTCAAGGGATTAAGTAGATGGTCAAACGGGCAACTAGCGGTATGGATT
>Ga0056128_1006219_pt1 | contig 15074 bp, 12 predicted proteins | sample WorMetLIZISLAND2_FD_71113 | JGI IMG/M metagenome (GOLD analysis project Ga0056128, IMG submission 71113) | Marine gutless worms symbiont microbial communities from Max Planck institute for Marine Microbiology, Germany - Olavius geniculatus... ...
CAGTATTTTAGTAATAAAACAGCAAATATAAATGTACAAAACATTAGTTTATACATTTGTTAACGGCAACATTTAAGGACTTGCACATCGAAAACAGCAAAAATTACAAAAGGTGATATTCTTCAGCAGCACATTGACACACAGTCAGTGTGATGCGGGCAATATCATCTTTTGTAATTTTTGCTGTTTTCTATGTTGCCGTTAACAAATGTATCAACTAATGTTTTGTACATTTATACATGTATAACCAAGATCAACTCAGCCGTCCATTCCTTCTCGTCTCTGGGAACTTTGTCTAAGGGACACTTTGCAAGTTTGCAGGTTGATTGACTAATTGATGTAGGTGACAGCTCGAGGCGCGGTGCCATGCTGTGCCGTCAAGAAACTGTCTCAGATCTTCAACCGTGTCGTGCGTCAGTACGACGGTCTACAGAGCAGGGTAGAGCTGGACCGCGTAGTCTGTCCGGGCTGCGTCATTGCTGAGCGTTCAGTCGGTGCTTGCAGCGTCACGCCCAGCCCTCCACATTGCTTCCACGTCCGAGCACTGCGACGCAAACCGTCGTCAGCGTCATCATCATCATCATCATCAGCAGCAGCAGCAGCAGGCAGCTCGGTCTCCGAACAACGGTGAGGGCGTAACATAACACATCGCACTTGATGCATTTATAGGATAATCTTACATGTAGAAATAACGTTTGTTATACAGGCCACGTTAAAAATCATTTCTGATCACACCTCTATGATGACTGGTCCAGTTGTCCAGCACAAAATATCGTTTTACGAAGTATAATTATTCTAAACGTGTCGCCGTCATCTGCGATGTCAAATAGTGGGTTTATAGAACAGTCGAATTATAAACCTGTCGGCATGTTGAGATATCTTGTAGGTGATGTTGATAGACGAAGTTATGCTTCCTGTTTTCCACAGCGTTTGGTTTCTGTATTAACTCTGCATTATGGCCTTGCGCATTATTTAGTATTCTGTGAGGCTAAAATGCACTACATTTGTTTCCGGCCGGGTCTCCAACCCGGGCCCCAGTGTGGGAGTATACGACGCTCCTCCAGACCCCACAGTCGGCTACAGAGGGATACCCACTTGGCTCCTCCTCATTTCCCACCTGTGTATTTTGTTCAGTATCGCAGCATTGAACTGCTGACGGTCGTCGTGATCGCAATTGTTTTGGTGTGAACTGCAGGTCATTATGTCGAAACGGTCACGTGATCGAAAGTAGCGCGCACCTGCTACGTGGAATACTCGACGCCGCTGTGTCGTACCCACTCCCATCGTCAGTCATGCCGGAAGTCCGTCTGAGCGTGTCGTCATCAGCTGGTTCCCGGTCCCGGCATATCGATACGGATTGCCCGCGACTGTTCGTCGTTCTGCCGGTGTCTACGGACGCGTTGACGCTGAACGGCCAGTTAAGGGTCTGCACGTCGACTGTTCTCCAAGACGGCTACGCCCTGCATCTGCTCTGTGAGTTCCCGGACGCCTATCATCTGACCTCGGCGCCGGGCTACCGACTGCGCAGACCTCGTCAGTTTGTCGAGCGTTATGCTGGCCACGTCAACGTGGTGCTGCGTCTACTGACGACGCTAGCAACCTCGCCCGCCGTGACGCAGGACTACGCCGCGCGCACACGTGCTCTGGTCGGTCTAGCCGACGCGGTCGTCACCGACCTCGCAGCTCGTTACCCCGCCACCAAACCAACGGTCGCCGCCGTCGACACCACGACTGGTAACTTTTCCATTAGACATTTTAATGGTTAATTTTTTTTACAAAAAATAACCATTAATTTAATAATTAATATAGATTAAAACTAACAGCGGTAATTATCGAAAAAGTACATGTTGTTTTGCGTAATGACTCTATACATCATTAGTCTAATAGCTTTCACAAATATACTTAAACGAAGTCAGAAAGTGTTGGTTTTATCCATGATTAAAATATTTGCATTCCTTGCTTATCGATTTTTATTCGTATCTGTTTTATTGTGATCTCTTAATGCTGTTACTTTAGTCCAAAATTTGAAAATTATTTTATTAATTGTTAAAAGTTTTTTAAATGACTGATCTTGTGATTATGCTTTTAATTCGTTTATTTAACCAGCTCCAGCCGGCCCGCTGCGCCCACTAGCTGGACAAAATAGAATTTTTTAACGACTGAATTTTTCGAATTTTAGATTAAGTTAAATTACATTACATTGCATTAAAATTATCAATCACTGATCGTGTGATTGTATTAATTTTATCAGCTGCGGGCGACCCGCACGCCGACCATCTGGATCAGTCTGCGGCAGCGGCTCGACTTCAACGCGACGATCTACGACGTGTCCTACGACTGGCCGACGACCACCCGGACTCGTTTGGACCGCTCCACCGACTGCTCTACGACGCCATCAGCCAAGATGGCGGCGCGCATGCGTTGTGGCTGTGTGCTGAACACTTTCGGCTCATGTGCGGTAGCGTTTTACCCGACGAGAAGTCGAACAAAAACTTGACTGACGTATTCATGTATTGATGACAGTGCCCACCGTGCGCTGTTTAGATCAGTCCTGCAGCTGTCTTCATTTTGTACGTATTTAATGACTTGTCGACAATTCACCACCGTAGCTGTTTAATACTGCAGATGTATGTTTCCGTGTTTATTTATTAATTGTTTGTTCGCCAAGCTACTTTTCACATGTCATCGATGAGTTTTGTTTCAGCAGAAAAGTTGTCGTACAAGCAAATAAGCCTATCGTGGCTGTAGCATGTACGCACAATGCGGGAAAACGTTGACATAGTACAGTGTCAAGCGCAAGCACTTAGGAACTTTGGATTAAAAAATATATATAGGGGTGTTGAAAATGCAAAAGTGAAAAAAAAACGCAGCCGTGCCCTTTAGTCCATCAAATTCCAGTGCAGCATTTGCCGCCGCCTTGATTTTGTTGGTACGTCACTTTTAGTCCCGACTTTTTAGTCGCTCCAAAAATGTAAAAACAATACTGGCTTTTAAGGCAAACAGCGAACTGCTTGCCGACGTTTTACAGCCCGTCGAAGGCAAAAGAGTCTAGTATCCCAAGTACAAGCATATATACGGCTAAAGCTCATCCCAGTCTCTAGGTAGTCAGCCCGCAGCGACCCTGCCGGAAGTCGAACCCAGGACTTGATCCCCTACAGCCATCAGCTTCACCAATCCACCTTTTGTTGTGCTATAGATTTTACATGTACTTGTAGACAGCATAGCAGGTATACAACTGTCAGACTGCATCATGAATATGGTTTTTTTAGTAATTCTACATGTACAGCGAGGCGTATCAAACTGTAGGCCCATTCAGTCTTTGTTACAACATATAAATAGGTAAGCCTACTATGATCCAGGGCTCGAAGTGGGACGGTAAAAGGTATAGACCGATATGGCATACCGGCTCTTCCTTGGCTGCCCGGAAAGCATAGCGGCACTTCTTTTCTCAGCAAAGTCATACCGGTATGCTTTGCAAACCATTTTGTGATATTTAGGCAACTGGCCGCTGATGTTGCATCGATCAATGGCCAAAATAAAACGCCAGTTTGGGGGTGGAAAAAGAGGAAGACAAAGCTACCATACCGGCACTGTCCCATGTACATTGTCATAGATCGGTCGCCTTAATTAGAAGCTATATCTTTCAGCATTTGACCTTTAGAGTTGTGATGTTTGCACTCATGGTCACAGACAATAACTAGAAAGCAGTCGTAGCCCTCAGGTACCTCCGCCAAGGCAATGTTATTCGCCAGGTGACGTCACCATATTCACTTTGCCAGCGGTTCGCTTATGCCCCCTTTAACGCAATGGTAACGAGAATTTCAAAGTAATTCAGAATCCAGGATTCTTGCCGGATCACCCCCAAAATTGAACCACTGGTAGTTTGTGCCATGTCCGACATACCCTCAAAATTTCAGAAAGATCCGTCCATAACTTTCTGAGTTATCTTGCTCACACACAGACAGACAGACAGACAAATAAAGTCTGGCAAAAACATTACCTCCTTGGCGGAGGTAGTAACACAGCAATTAGTCACAACAGTTAGAAGCTCAGCTACGGCTGTCAGCACACACATCAGCAATACGACATGTTACCATCACACGCATTTTGTGGGCTAAAATTCATTAAAACGCGTAGGGGGAAATTTAAATAAAAAGAAGAAAGGAAAGGGAAGAAGCAAAAAAAACACAGAAGAAAAGACCGGCAAGGACGACTTTTTGCATCCCCTTTTTAAAAGTTCTCGATCTGCCACTGACACTTCGTAGAAAGTTTTAAAACAAAACCAAGAAAACATACAAACAATCAAACTAAAGACGCAAATATAATATGTAGTGCGTGTATGCGTCATTTGCCTAAAATTCCAGCGTTTATATTTTTACAGTGTCGTAGAAATGAACACTGCGTAACATCTAACTAGCTACTAACAACTAACTACTAACCTGGGCTGCATAAAGTCATATGATGGATCAGATACGAGGTTCATTTGATCACGCGGCCCTCAGTCACCGGAGTGCGACAATGGCTGAAGGCATGTTTTAGACAAACGTCATACTGAAGTCTTAGCTAAGTTCCAGCGCTCTTAAGTATGCGCCGAGACCGAGACTGAAACTTGGTTTTATGTTTGGTCTTGGGCCATAATTACGAAGCCAGATTCTTCTTAACTTCGGTCTAAGACCAAACCTCGGTCTTAGATTTGACCTCGCCCAATGTAACCTATTTCGTGCACGTAAATCCTGTACGTCAGTATAGCCCCAGTGTTTGATGTTCTGTCGTCCCTGGCTGCCGACGAACCGTTCTTAAGACTGTTTTCCACTTGGTCAGATCAATCTCCGGCAGACAGGGACTGCTGCAGTCAACCCTGGCGTTGTAGTCTGCGGTCCACAAACGAGAGAACCACTCGGCGTTCAGACCGCTACTTGAGTTGAACCTATACACGGTAAAAGATTAAAAGGTTAAAGGATTTATAGACCTATAACTTTTCATAAGATGCCCGTCCGTCTTATGACTAGAGATCACAGTATTATCCCCCACCTGACACAGGTAAAAGGACTTGTCTTAGCCCAGCCAGGCAACAAGCACATGATTTTTTACTCCGGAGGGATGGTAGGCTGAGTTGATCTGGGTGGCTGGTTACGCACTAAGGTAGTTCACCCTTTTGCGCCATAAAAGCAGTAACCGGGCCCGTTGTAACACGCTTACGTGAAGCTACCAAGATGTACAAAAATAGCTTGTGTGACAGCGACGTGAGAAACGTACTGAGAGCTATGATAAACGTGGCGGAATGGTAGCTGCATGACGTTTGGCTGGATCGTCGTGATGTAGTCACTGTTGAGACAGATCACTTTGGCTAGCGTCACTTTGCGAATCTCAGCCAATTGTTCTGTTGACGTACAGCAAACCAAAAACTTTTTAAATACTAACCACTCCGATGCACCGCCAGTCAGTCATGATTAAAACCACATCACAAAAGTTTCTGATGGAAAATGTTTGCTGTAGGTCTAACATTAGGCTTACTTTTCATCTGGGTCTGTCTGCATTTTGAAGCATGTTCGCTGTTATTTATTGCTGTAACATTATGTTCTGTGTATTTGCTCAAATGATTTCATCCAGTACACCACCTCTAAGCATATCGAGTACCGGACTTTTACCTTTACCTGTTAGGCCTACTTGCAGTTTATGAACTAATTTTTTTATATTACTGCATGAATGGAATTATTACTGCTGAACTACGTGGAGTAGTAAACGCCATGTTTTTAAAAGTTTACATAAGCGGCGCTACTGTACGTAACGACTAGTAACATTTAAGTTATTTAACCAACATTTTAAACAGTCTATAGGTAAGTGTTGTTCATATTACAAACTGTAATTGCAGCATCCGATTCGTTTACAGCAAATGGCTGAATATGGACGGCTCGAGCGATACCTTGGCTAAAGCGGAAAGGTCCGGAGTTTTCGTACCAGTAGCGATCACCGCGGCGTATGTCAGAGAACTGGCGCCCCAGCAGACAGGCAAACGTCGGTCCCACGAGTCCACCTTTGACGTGCTTCTCTGCTATTGCTGCAGGGAACAGATCCACTTCGTCTACAGACCTACAACAACGTAAATAGGGCGGCGCTGATCTACGTTTTCTTAGCCCTCATCCAAGCACCAGTTTACACTGCCAGACCACGGATATGGGGCTAGTGCATCGCGAGGTGTTGCGCATCAGTTTTTGCTGGTAACTGCCCACAAAAATGTTTTGTCTTGCTGCATCTAAAGGTGCGCTAAAGAATTACTACAGTTTGTGCCTTAATAAAAAATATTTTATGCCACAACACGTGTAAAGTCCGTTGGTTCGGTGTGCCGTTGGATAGACTACATTATGACATCGGTTCGTTTGGGTGCCGGCAACGGCGCAGAACATTAACTTGCCTGTAAAGAAGTCGAAACTTTCGCCTCACAGCCAGGTCAGCGATGTCAGTCATTCTGTCGAAGCTGCTTGCTGTTTGCAGTCCACAAAACTTGCGCCACGCGTTGTAGCCTAACAAGACACAGCCTCAATGAAAAAACGGTTTCAGTAGTCTTTTAAAATGTCCAAAGCTCGTGTTTAGCCGTTAAAGTTCAACTGCCAGATTAGACCCCTAAGCCGCCGACATAGCCGCTACCACCGCGCCGTGATTTTGCTGAGCCGCCGCCGCCGCAAAAATCGCACGCGAAAATGCTAAGTTGGCCGTGAAATTTATGGCTAGCCGGTTTAGGGGTCTATGCCAGATTTAGCAATGACTCGCCAGCCAAGAGATCCAGCAGAAACAAACAACTACGAACGATAAGGCCCGAACTCCACTCAATTCGATTTGTGGATTTCCTGTACAACACGTTATACGTCAATATTACAACAAATCACGTGGAGTTTGGGCCTTACCGCAAAAATGACGCTAACACTGTACAACGTTTAAGGTAGGCTTATGTTCAAATCTATAACTCCAGTTTTACACACGTTGCCCGCGGACTGTGCTGGTGAAAAAAATTTAACAAATTCATCAATAATTAGCAGAGATAATAAAAAAGGATGTAAACAAGAGTATGGTGCCATGCTATGGTGCCATACTGTTTTTTGACTAACAGCGTGCAGGCGGAGAGGCGCGAAGATCGAGCGAGCGTACCGGGGATGCCGTGATCGCGACCTCGCTGAATGTTGAGTGCCACGAGGTCAGTGCCAAGGCCTCGTGGCGGGTCCTCGGTGAACAGGTGAACTGTGACTTGGTCAGTGACGAACCGATCGAACTGCTGTATCGACTGACCACTGAGACCACGCAGCAGCGAGTCAATCCCGCCGTAACGCGTCATGTACAGCGAGCGCGGACGATTCAGCAGCTGCACAGCCACAAACTATCGATCAATCGATCAGTCCATCAGTCAGCTATGCAATCAATCAATAAATCAATCATCACGAAACGCCATTTGCACAAACATAGGGATAAAACCTAACCAAAATTGCACAAAGTGACTAGATGATTTGAGAAAGGAGAACTAAGTTTTTCACTAAGAACGAAGTTCAGTTTCGCACACCAGGCGCAACGCTTAGCTAATTAATGTAAAAGCAGACTTATCAAACAATTGACGATCACACTTCGTGTGCTAAGGCTGTCTAAAATTACGGTCGCATAATATGGTGGCACCATGCCGATATAGTTTTCTAGTTAAGAGACGTAAACGGCCTGATCAGACGTGGCTGTAGTGACTATACCTGGCTGAGTGGCGTCTGACTGCCGTCAATAACGCGGTACTGGTTATCAGCGCGTCTGATGGTCGCAGGCAGAAACGTGTGACCGAAGCGCATCGCCGCCGTCGCAAACACGTTCTTTATACTCGCATCCACCGACTCGTTGTAACCTGGACCAACCAAACAATCACCTGTACTTAAACACGCACTTTGTTTTATTACTCATCACTATGCCGAGTTGTATATCTGAGACGTCTATATATCTATTCATAATTAATGAAATTTTTAACTAAAAAAATAAACTTGCTTCAAGAGCTAATGGGCTGATGTAACAGTACTGATAATACAAATTATTTTATTACCTATTTTTGTCGCCTATCTCTCACTGCAATGTTTGGAATATTAGAACTGCTCATAGGCCTAATCTCATTCCACACAAGCGTGACGGCAGAAACGTGGCTGACGTCATTCTCCGGCAGAACTCGCCGTTGATCACAGTCATGAAATAAGAACGTTTGAACTCGGTCTACTGCGTACATGGTACACTGTGTCCCGAAAACGCATCCCCGACATTTTGGACTGTAACTTGGAAACCAATTATCAGAATTTGTTAATTTTTATGCGAATATTTCCGAAGCAACTTGCCATCAAATGACCATTTTGTTTCCCATTTCACCCAACGTTTATTTTTGCATTACCTGGGAAAAACACAAACAGTAAAATATCACTTTTTTATCTAATGCGATATGACTGCTTTTTTTAACATAACGTGTAAAAACGCATTTTATTTACATTCCCTCTCACTTTAACTGACATTTCATTCAGTTGTCCATTTTTCAACTGCCTGCAGTAAAATTGCTTGAAATGTTGGCTCACTATGCGAACACAGGCAAGGAGACACTTTCTCCATTTATTGACAGCAGTATCGATAAAGTTTTGCTCCAGGCCAATCCAAGCTGTACCAGTTGCTTCTTGACTGCGCAAACATTCTTAAACTTCATCTAGTAGACACAGTGCTGCATGACAGTCAAACCTTGTAGTAGACCGGCTGTTGGGGCCCACAGATTAGGATAGATGGAATTTATTGACGTTTATTTTCATTCATTTTGACACGTATAAGAACGAATAAGAACGTTTGAACTCGGTCTACTGCGTACATAGTACACTGTGTCTGCTTTCCCCAGGTATTGCAAAAACAAACGTTGGATGAGGTAAAAGCTAAAACACCTATTTAGTGGCTAGTTGTGTCAAAAATGTTTCTGCCAAAAATTATTAAAATTTGCTAATCTTTTTTAAGTTATGATTGATAATAACGGAGATGTTTTTAAGGTTTTTTGTCTATTACAACACATATTTCGTTTGATTTGCTTTCCTTAGGTAGTGCATAAGCACATACACTGTATTATGTGAGGTGAAAAACTAAACGGTCATTTAATGGCAAGTGTCAGGAATATTCGTACCAAAAATTATCAAAATCTGATAATTGGTTTTCAAGTTACCTTCGAAAATGTCGGGGATGCTTTTTTGGGATACAGTTTATATACTTGATACACTCGCAAAATACACTGCAGAATGACTTGTAGACCGTGTTGAAACCTGCATATTATAATACACAGTAAATTTATTAGTTACACGAGCGCAGAGATACAGACGTTTTCAATGCTGGACTGACCGTCGTAATAGCGGTTGCTGTCGTCGACGAGTCTGAGTTGATACCGGTGGGTGATGTCTGTGCCCAGTACAGCCGGGAGGAACTCGGCGTAGGTGATGTGCTGGATCATAGCTGAGACGATTCGTCGAGTTTCCTGGTACAGTTGGTCGCCCAGCCAGTGCGGGTTCACCTGGTGCAGATAATATCCAAACCAGCAAATAGGGGGTCGTCCATAAATGACGTCACGTGATTTTAAGGAAAAAAAATTACTCCCCTTTCTCCCTTTTCCCCTTCGTCACACTTCGTCACACTTCCCTGGACCCCCTTCAAATATGACGTCACAAACGTCTACCCCCCGGCAGCCTGTAGTGTAGAGTACAAAGATGAGTTTTAGCATATCCTAATATATAAAATTATATCGATTATCAAAATCGTCTACTGTCAATTCAATGCATAAAGTTGTGTGAAATTGAGCACAGTGTTCATAAATGTTCCTCGTCGTGACACATACGGCGAGTTGGCAACATAAATCTGGCTGTCTATTGTGCCTTCCCACAGACGTGACGTGTGTGACGTCACACTTCCTTTAACCCCCGCCCCTTCCCTACGCCACACGTCGTCACAATAATGTAAATCTCCCTCGCCCTCGGAGTGTGACGTCATTTATGGACGACCCCTAGTTTCTTACGACAGATCAGCGTGCAGACATGGTGACGTAACATTGTTAACATCAACTAACTACATTTAATAAAACTATAATGCGTAAAATCAATGCTGTATAATAGTTAAGGCGGCAACTGTGCGGCTAAAAGTTACGTAAATTGTTCACACTGACAATATTTGCGAAAAAAACAAACACGCAACAAATATAAACATGACGGCAAAGGTCCAGTGGCCTTCGCTGATGCTGTCAAAATGACATTAAATATAATATAAAAAATACGCAAAGTTATGAAAATAATAAAAGCAAAACATTTCTGCAAAAACATGACGGTTATATGGAAGATTAAAAAGAAAAAGAAATTGGCGTAAAACCAACGCCATAAAGTTACGCTGAAACGACAATAGATGCTGATTGTAAAAGTTGGTAACGCAGGAAAATCGATGATTTTGCTGCTGTCACTCAGTGAAACCTGGTGTAAGATGGATTCAATACGATTGTGTTCTCTCATCCAGAGCGTGTGTATCACCGCCAGCACACTCTGCTCGTTTACTCGACTGTCTCCTGCACATGCATATATAGGCCTGCACATTGTATGTCCACCATGTCCACAGACTTTGTGACTTTGACTACGTGACTTTGACAAATTTGTGTATAATTTAACAATCTTTTGCGTATATCATTATAATGTTTTACCAAAAATTTTAATAATTCGTCTGAATCTGTTGAACTTATTATACAGAACTCTGTTACCTCTTTGCGTCCCAATCCCAAATAAGGCGAAAACGGCATTTTCGTCAACGTCGTAATTACGTCAGTGCTACGTAGAGATGTGTTTATGCATGTGAAAGTTCTTTACTATGTTTGCTAAAATGAAAACGTGGGATGATTCGTACCGGTAATCATGAATACATTGGCAAAGCTATGCAAAAATATTTCAGACTTTTTTTCGTCGATACTAGATACGGTGTATACACGTTCACTGTCTTCGCTTTCATCTGACTGCTTGCTTACCAGTTACTATGCGGCTGTCTTAACACGCCGCATTATAAGTTTTGCCAGTTCGTTCGTCCGTCCGTCTGCCTCGTAAGGACTGCTAACGGGTCGCCTCACTTTGCAAGAAATGGAATTTGCAAAGAAAGGAAAGTGGAAGGAAAATGATAGATTTTGGCGAAGTGCGGAATTTGCAAAAAAACGGAAAATGCAAGAAAAAATAAAAATAAATGTGCAAAAAAGAAAAATACAAGGAATAGAATTTGCAAGAAATGAAATTTGCAAGGAATGGAAATTGCAAAAAAATGAAATTTGCACTTAGGAAACCGTCTTGCAAATAAATGTTACATTTTTACACTGTTAAATTATGACAATAAATGTTCAGAAATCGGCCGCTTTATCTGCTTGTTTTTTCGCAATCGTTTAACGTCTGCCATGTTGTCCAATGTCGCTTCTTGCAAATGACTCAAGAAATTGTATATGTTTGGATGTGTTACTTGAACTCTCCATTGGAAAAAAAGCATGAAAACTTCCGACGCCGTTATTGGTGCAAAAATCGCATTTGCGAAAACGTCCCGGGACGATGCTTGTTTTTTTTATCCAATGTTTCCTTTACCTTTACATTTACTAAGCTCCATTAAAATCAAATAAAGGTTAATATCAGATGTTAAAAACAACATGCAATTACTCTCACATGATATATATATAAATAGTTTATAGCAGACCAAATACTGCCGCCTACAGAAATGCGATAGACACAACATAGTACGTCTATATGCTATAGGCATACGCATTTATTGCAAATTCCACCCCCCCGCAAATTCCTTTCCTTAAATATTCCACCCACCCTCCCTCGCAAACTTTTTTCCTTGCAAATTCTGTTCCTTGCAAATTTCAATTATTGATTTTCTTGCCAATTCCATTCCTTGCAAATTTAGCGCCCGCTGCTAACTTGATAAAATGATAACATAAAAGTTGAAACAAACCAACATCGCTGTGCATTTTACTCAGCTACTTATAAAAATTACAAAACTGTAAGATTTATGAGATTATTGTGATACATAAATTATATTGAAATACACCGTGTCCGGAAAAAAGAGTCTACACTTTTTTGAATAACTTTAACAAATTTAAATTTACTTTTTTAATTTTTGGCACACATTATCACAATAATACACTTTACTGAAACATTTAAAACTTATCTTTAAAATTTTCTTCACTAAGTATAGCTGATGTAATCGTAACGTCATCAAAAATGGCATTTTCGCTAGAAAAATAACGTCTAAATGAGCCTCTGCAATATGAAAGCAAGAAAACTGATAAAAGAAAATTGCAGTAAAAAATTTAAAAAAAAAATAAAAACATAGAAATAAGTTACTTTTTATCAAAATTTTTTAATCTAATCTTGCTTTTCGCCATGTTAAGCGTAGTCGTCGAGTGCGCTGCGGGAACGTCGGGTGCAGCAGCCGTTATCAGCAGGCAGCGTCATCTCTGCAGCATGCGTTAGCGTCGCGGTAATGCACATTTGTAATAAATTAGTTGACTCAAAAGTTCGCTAATAGCAAGTTTTGTCATTGTTGCTGACAACCAAGGCAGCTACAGGCAAAAAAAATTTCTGCATTTTTGTTTATTTTGGTGTGGAGTAAAGTAAGAATACAAAGAGTGTTTTATTTTACACGGTAAAGTGGCGTCAGTATTCCGGTGAAGTGGACTATCAGTACACTGGCAGTTGCACGTTACTTTTCTAATGTTGTCTACCAAAAGTTATAAACAAAAGTTCAAATTTGTTAACGTTATTAGCCGAAACATTGTTAGGGTTTTTCACCTCGGATACAAAAATAATGGCATTTTCGATGACGTCATAATTACGTCAGCTCTATGTACTGACATGGTAATATAATAAGCAAATTTTTCGGCAGTAAAATAAAGTAAATACTCGGGACGACTCCTGCCAAAAATTATAAAAATAGGTTTAAGTTTGTCAAAGATATGTCGAAAATACCGTAGACTCTTTTTTCCAGACACGGCGTAGATCTAACGCAGCATAATAGCGGACAAAAAAAATAACCGGCAAGAAAGCATTGATGTCTAGTGTCGAAAGTGCGACACTCTTTGACGTCGTGTGACTGAGGCAGCAAGTATTTGAGACTCGCGTTGTACGGATGTCGCATATACAGTAACCGGCCACGCTCTACAGTGCAACCAGCATCGTCATCATCCTTATCATCATCGTCGCTATCATTGTCAAAATGATAAAATATCGCGTTTATAAACATTAAAATTTTTATTCTTTATCTAGCAGTACTTGTTTTATTTTTCTCATTTTAGTTCCGTTCGGAATAGTTTTTGTTTTGTTCTTTTAGTCAAGGTCAAGGTCTTTTAGTTTACGTGCTGAATTAAGCGGGCATTTTCTGCCAGTCTATACAGTGCAATACTGCTTTCTAACTCAAACAGTACGCCGGTAACGCCGGTTGATCAGTGCAAATCATACATCGAATCGTTTCGTGTCATAGCTAAACCAGACGATAAACACAACAAAGACAGTGCTGAAGCAGTATATGTTTATATACTGACGGTAGTCGTTGAGATTGCGCACGGCGTCGGCTTCGTCTTTGGTTGATCCGTAGACGTTCGACGCGTCAAGGTATGACGTCAGCTGGTTCAGTTGCTGCCGTGGACCTGCACAGCGTACGAAACCACACGTCTTTACTATGTGTCGTATTCGGTGACATATTGTAGATTCAATCCATCAATCGCTCACTCAATCCGTGATTTTTAAAAAAAAAATTGAGTGGCTTAAATAATACAAACTGCTGCTGGGTTCACTAGAAACCCGTTAGATAAAGTCTAGTCCAAGGAATTGTCAAAAAAAGAATTTTGTAAACACGGAAGTGTTGGGTAGTTTTTACCACTTGTCCGTTTGTCCGTCTGAGTTAGTGTCTGACTGTTCGTACACAGGTATTTATGTTCAAACGGACAAAAAAACTCTTGAAAACTCAACTTGCACATGCAGTGTGTTATAAACTTGTAAAATAGTGAAAAAAACTGCATTTTGAAAAAATCCTGTAGATTCAATCTATCAATCGCTCACTCAATCCATGATTTAAAAAAATTGAGTGGCTTACGCTACTCAATATCGTGCAAGTTCAATTAAGTGCACGAAAAAAGTTATCGTTAACGAGTGTTGGGAAGACCTAACGTTAAGCTACCCATGGTGCAGTTGAGATTTGGTGCGGGCTGAGAGCGAACGAACTCCAAGCAGTTCTTGGCGCTAAAAGCAGGATCACTCGTTGGAACTGCGATTGGTTGACATTCCTCGCGAGTTGCATTGCAACCGTCGAGACCACACTCAATGTCGACTGTGTCACCGTAACCTGTACACGCCAGTCGACACGCACTGCTGATGATAACTAACAACGTTCTTTAGCATCTGGGCAGTTTTTGTTAGTGACATTAGCCAAATCACACGATCTAAAATATCATAAACCTCATTATTAAAACCGACGGCAAAAATTTTGGCCTCAAAGTTCGATATTAGATCCGAACTAAATTGACTGTTTTTGTGCTGTTTTTATCCGTATATTTCTGTCTGTCTGTCTGTTTGTCTGTTGATTTGTAGCGTGTTCATTGCAATTTACCTTAGACCTGTCTTGTATATTAGCTTTGTAGAACTATCGTTTGATTTTATCTGGTGTTGGTATTTTGAGTTTACGCCTACGACGCCGACGCGACTCAACTCAATAGTTGAGTTAAGTTGACTCGCGTCGGCGTCGTAGGCGTGAATTTGCCATAAAGATTTAAGGTTAAAGGTGCATATAGCTCTTAATGATCCCATCTCAGAGCTACGGAGCGTCACTTGTCATATGGGATCACGCAGTGTTACCTGCCACTCGACAGAGGTGAACGCGCCCCGCCTTAACCCCAGCCAAATAGGCCGATACTCGATTTACCTACCCCGGAGGGATGAAAGGCTGAGTTGACCTAGGCGGTTGGTTACATCCCGAGATGGTTTACCTGCCCACAGGCAGTCACCCATCGCAGTATTAACCGGGCCCGGCGTACAGTA
>Ga0056128_1006220_pt1 | contig 15074 bp, 6 predicted proteins | sample WorMetLIZISLAND2_FD_71113 | JGI IMG/M metagenome (GOLD analysis project Ga0056128, IMG submission 71113) | Marine gutless worms symbiont microbial communities from Max Planck institute for Marine Microbiology, Germany - Olavius geniculatus... ...
AAAATCAGTGCGATTTACGACAACTTTTGAGTTTGAGCGCAAATGTCTCTGGAACCGATGAAGATAGCGACATAATCTAAACGGCGTTGACGAGAGCGATCCTTTCGGCGTTGAACAAAATAATTTTTTTGAAATTCCGTCCACTACGAACAAAGTTATAAGCGCTAATGTTGACCTACCCTAAGTCGACAAAGCGCGTTCGGCGTATATCAATGCATTTGAGTTCGGGTCACGTGACTTTGATGCCGGGGAAATTTCCCCCCTCCTTATCCCCCCTCAATTTCCCCCAATCGGACTTAGGGCGCCGGGCGGACTCACGTTGGGCTTTGCCCCAAATTTCTAGTTTTCATTTTTTTTACTGGAACTATGTTTCATTGCGAGGCATAACTTATACTGTTTTGTGCGTCATAGTGCAAGGAGTGCGACTGTGCGTCTTATCGCTCGTTGTTGCTGCGATTTTTCGACGTTTACGTGTTTAAAGTTTTGCGCTGTAGCGGGAGTGGCATGGGCTACAGTGCTTGCAGCGGCCATGCTTCTTACAGCGGCCACGCTGTTCAGTGATGCGTGACGTCGAAGACTACGTGGTCACTAGGAGCGAGCTGCCAGTGTGCACTTACAGTCGACGTGAGTTGTGATTGTGCACTGACTACTGACCTCATTAAACGCGTGTGTGAGCCGAGGCGGAGTCTGCGTTCCAGCTCATCAACGGCGGTCGTTGTTCCAGCGACTGTGTATGGAACAGTCTACCATCGTTTGTCACGTTATCGTTGTCACTGTCGACTTTCAAGCGCCATTTGAAGACGTACTTGTTCGCAGCATCCTACTAGTGACGCTCATTCTAGTTCTTCTAGTTCTCTGTTTGCCGAACATGTCGACTCTTAGTGTATTATTATGTTACGTGTCCTTGAAGTCTACTTAGACTAAATGCCACGTTAATAATTTTCGTGCATAATAATAATAATAATAATCGAACTCTTTGCCAGGAGAGTGTATGCGGCCTTCCATTGCCCACGCTATCTCAATTGGTGAAACTAACTATTAAAAACTGAAGTAATTTGGCAAGAAGCGGAATCGCTCGTTTGTATTCGTTATACATGTATGGCAGCATATGACGGACGGTTTGGCTGCAACTAGCAAGTGCGTGCTTTGGCTGAAGAGTGAGAAGTTTGGATCCACAAATTTCCCATTCCCCTGAATTCAGAAATCCCCATCCGACACGTGTCGCGGGACCACACAAGTGTACGTACCGGCCAAATGGCGTTCAATCTGTCCAACGGTTTAAGCAAAGTGCACGAATGTGAAAGACAGACAGACGACATATAAACAGACAGGCTACGGAGAAATGTGTAGCAATAGGCGGACTTGCGGTGGCGTTGCAAGAGCGATTTCGCGACTAAAACACGCATCACATGCACACGCACACTCACAGACACCTTCTATCTGATAAGTCTGATAAGGAAAGAAGTTGCAGTTAGAAACGACGTAACATCACGTCAGTTCGAGACACGCTATCATGAGTACAGTGAGTATCCGAGCTAGGCCTATAAGATGGCGAGTTATCCCGGCGCATTCCCACTCGTCCCGCTGATGCTGCTGCTGCTGTTGCTGCTGGTAGTGCACTAATCCCGCCTAGACAACCGATGAGCGTCCGCTCGGAGCCGGATTATTGCGCAGGATTTGCCGCCGTCAGTCGCTCGGTGCTTCCGCGCGCGCGGTTCAACCCTTCTCCCGCCCTACATGCAGCCGCTTCAACTAATTTCCGAGCGCAGTAAACAAAGAAAATCATTTTCGCGCGGATTTCGGATGCCGATACATCACGTGGTCTTACGGAACATGACCGACAGAGAGCGGCCGGGCCGGCGGCCGGGGCGGCTATAGTTCTTTAAGTCGAGTGACCGGCCGGCCTGGCGGGTAGGTCTGCACGGGTCTGGTCTTTCAAGACCCCGCGCCAGCACTGTAAGGTCCGTAGTCCGTACGACCGGCCTCCCACATGGCGCCCGCCGGCTCGCGGCATGTCGATCGGTCGGTCAGAACTAAGCCGTCGAAAAGACGACGGCGACGCACCGACCTACAGCAGCATCGTCCTGTTTTACTGTTGAGTCGACCCTAACCCCGTCCCGTCATTGGCTACTAGCCACCGTGCACCTGCTGATGACATCACTGCTGACGTCACAGTGACGTCACAGACACGCCACTGCAGTCTGATGCCGTCCGATGTCCTTGAGTCGAGCAAAGGTCACGTGTCGTCTTATCCTATTTTGAATTTCGTCGCAATGACGTGAAGTGTTTATCTCCTCAGCATGCGGGTAATAAAACCCGTGTGATTGCAGATTTCCAGTTGTGGATATTTTCCGCCAGTTGCAGCGTCTGTCATGCAAAAAGCTTTTATTTGCCTATTTCGCCATAACACGGTAGTAAAGCCAGAACGCAAAAAAAACGAAACCGTGCATTGCAGCCTCAATTAACTATAGCAAGTCATCGAAACGACAGATAGTCCGACGTCCCTTTCACTTCATTTCGGTTATATACAATACACAAAATATAGGCCTACACTACTTAGGCCTATATTTTTCGCTCGATAACAGCATGACAGAGATGATTCAAGTGAAGTGGAGGTTGAACATGACCGTGATGATCAGGTTGACAAAGGTAAGCTTATGCAAAAAGCAGTCAGCATTATCGCCAAGTTGTGATTGCAGCCAATGGCGATGCAGGGGAGACCGAGGTTGATTAAGACACGGGGTTGGATGGGACACCACCACCGTGAAAAATGTTTTTTTTGTGTTTTATCTATTGTATATGATTTCCTATAACTACAAAATGTAATAAGCAATATGCCTATAGGTGTGAAAATGATTTAGTTCCTCACGAATGTCTGGTCTGGACACGCAGAAGTAAATTTTAGGTAATTTAACTCTGTCTTCTAAGGTAATAGTCGTTGTCACCTCTAACGACGAGTTACATTCTGAGAGACCGATAAACACCGCATTCAAAAACGTAATCGCGTCAATTTGTAAGCGATAGTACAAGTGCTACGAGTAGCGAAGCTTGTCACCCTTGGCGGGGTTGGTTGAGACAGCAGGCAATGTGAGGGGAAACCGGGGCTGGTTGAGACACTTTCAGTCCAAAGATCACGCCAAAACGCCACTGATTATTTACCGAACACTTTGGTTTCATTTGAGCTAATTTCCACTATGATTATTGGTGATTTCATAAATATATACTCTATTTATGAATCCTTAATTTCAAAATAATTTTGATGTCTCAACCAAAACCGCTGTTGTCCCGCAGACTAAAGGTAGCTTGAGACATTAAGGTTCTTGTTATTTTTCGTACTTTTTTTTACAAAATAAAACACATTTTTGCTACTCAGATTTATTACTTTTGTTGCTAAATAAATACAGTATTGACAGAATCTCAATAAGTCATACTGCACGTAGTAAATTTTTTTAGATATAATCGTTAGACTGAAAGTGTCTCAACCAACCTCGGTCTCACCCATTTCTGTAAATCATAGACTTTGTGGAGAAAGAAAAAACTGTACATCCAGGCTTTTCAGAATAAATGTATCAGAAAAAAATATTGAGAATTCTGCCTGTCTGTCTGTCCGTCAGTTTTTCTAAGTACAGGCTTCTAACTGAAAAGCCAAAAAAATCGTACGAAAGAAAACTGGCGTGAACGTTCCCTTTGGTGGGAGTAACCAGTGTGTAAATATTCAGTTCATAAAATCGAAGGTCACGCAGAGTTGGGCTTATAATCACTAAAGTGTGTTAAAACGACAGAAATGAAATAAAACGTACTGAAACAAAATAATAAACTGCGCTACGGCTGTCATTTCAGTTCATTTTATCTTTGTCGCTTCGAACACATTTTTGGCGTTGCACAATATTTTGTCTAGTTTATGTTTAATAGCTCTATATATACGGTGGGTCATAAAAACGTGCCACTTTACTTTTGTCCATATCTTTACCAATTATTGACCCATTTTAAAAATTCTTTTACTGGTACACTCTGCAGACAGTTTGCAATAACGTGATTATTATATATCCCATTACACCCTAAATGCGTCTCTACACTACCTTGTGAAATATCAATGAAATACATAACGATAATAACAAACAAACATCTTCGTAAAATTGAAAAAAACACTTCAGACCAACATTGCAGTGAATGAATGGTCTGTATGACTCTAAACTGTGTGGGTCTAACACAGTCTTGTGTCATACGGATCATTATCGCAATGTTGGTTTGAAGTGTTTTTTCATTTACTTTGATTTTTGTTATTATCGTTAGTTTTTGCTTACATTTATATTTCTCAAGGTATTGTAGAAACGCATTTAGTGTATGGTGGGATATATAATAATCACGTTATTGCAAATTGTCTGCAGGGTGTGCTAGTAAAAAAATTGTGAAAATTGGTCAATAAGTGGCGAAGATATGGACCAAAGTAAAGTGGCATGTTTTTGTGGCCCATGGTGTACAATAAACTCAGCAGTGAGTTAAAATTGTCAGACCTGCAGGAGTCTGTGTGAGCGTGTCGGCGGCAGTAAGACACGGTTTGAGTCGTGCGTCCGTTGTCATTGGCGTACAGACGATGTCAGCAGCTGCTGCAATCTTCTTCTCAGTTCTCATCCACGGGTACTCGACCGCAGACTTGCTGCCGCAGCCGCCGGCCGATGCCAGTAGCTGAAGCTCGACTCCTGTCTCCTCATCACCTTTATCATTGATGAGCACAAGTTAAGTAAAAAATCTGTTAAACGATAGTTTAAATAAATTATTTAGTTAGATCAATAGTTTAGTATAAAACAAAACAGCTTAATCAAAACAACAGTTTAATTATGAATTATTAGTAGGCAACTAATTAGTTCAATTTAAAAAAATTAGTTGCATCACATGTCAATTTTTGACTAAGATATCATTATACTGAATGCAGTAAACTGAGGATAGCAAATGGCGCAAGAGTGCATACAAGTAGATTCATTAACTACGACAATGACTTTTTTTATTGTATTTTAACTTTCAATGTTTAGATTTTTCTTAAATTGACAGTTTACTTGTAAAATTACAAACAACATTATTTTGTCGATTTGTCGACAATGTTGCACCGATTTCCCTTCAAGTTAGTTGGAAAAATTAATTGAAATAATTCGTTTAGTTAACTACACTGCGAAAGTAGTTGATAACTAATAGTTTAATCAATTTATTTAGTTAATCGCCCATGACAGACCTTCATGCTGCTGATACTGAGACACGTGAGGTAACTGTGGATACAGGAGTTCCGCGGCGCTCGGTGTCGTACCGTCGTAGTAGCCGCCGCTGTCCGCCGTGCGATGTCTGTCGACGTCGTAGACGAAGAGTGGTTGTAAGTCATCGGAGGATGTAGTTTCGCCGGGTACCGCCGAGTCATCACTGCACGCCGCCGGCTGCAGCAGCTGAGAGCTGACGCCGCCGCCGTGTGACGGCTTCGTTATCATTGCGCTATCACCCACTTGCTGTTATCACTCGTCACCATGGCAACTAGATCAGCATCAGCATCATACTGGTAACTGTTTTCAGCAACTAAAATGAGTGAGTGAGTCAGTAGTTTGTCAACAGCACATCAACCTTCAACCGCTCAACAACTGACTAACTCAGCGTGGCGACGGTCGCGACGCGCCCAAGATCGACCACATCGAAGCAACTCGTGGTTGACGCACCAATCCGTGACAATGATGATGACATCAGCAGACGTAGCTACAAGAGGCGTGTAGTTCGTGCGATAGCCTACGTAACATTTTATAAGCACCACTTAGCGGTAATCGACTTCGAGCGAGTGAGATCCTCGTCGTACGTCATCACTTGACACTTAACAGCGATCATCACTCGTCGCCAGAGACTCAGGGCGCGTGAGGCACTGACTAACTGACACCTACTAACAACCACATATAAACACAGTAGATCTACCAGTCAGTCTTCTACTACACGGTGTCCGGCGCCAGGAGTCCAACTGACTCGAAGGCGTCAGTCCAACTCCAACCCTGCTTGGTCGACGATTGACCGGCGGCGCTGCATGCTGTCGGCCGCACGTCAGCCAGTCAGCAAATGCGGACCGCTGATAGCAGCATCTGCACGGTAGAGTGAGTGACTAGCATCTCTAGTAGGAGTCGGCGAGATACAGACGCTGAGCGGAGTTGGAATCGACGCTGATCCAGGTGCGAGCAGCACGTCGTTCGATGTCAGTTCAATGTGGAAAAGATCGCAGCGCCACCTACCGAACGACTGACTGCAGTAACTCGATCTTTCTCAGCGAACGATCGAAACTTTCTGTCCGACTAGCCGACCGACCGCCCGCGTTGACGTGACGCCCACCCGCAGCGCTCCGGTGAATATTCATCGACGACCTCACGTGACGGACGCCGCCGGCCAATCAGCGTTCTCTCCCTTGCGCGTATCCAGTGGCAACCCGGTGAGGAAGGATGGATAGAGTCAGTCAGTCAGTCAGCAGTCACTCAGCGCTGCTCATCTCGACAGCATTTATCACACCGACTATTTAACGTCAGCTCTTACCGGCGTAGCTTGGATCCACAGGTAGATGAAACACTCAAGTGGGTGGGGTGTAAGGAAGGTGTCTATTCTCCATCAATGAATAGGTCTGTTTTCTCCGAGAATTTTTTTTTTCGTTTTTTGGTGAAAATGCTGTGTTTTGAGAGCATTTCGGTACTGTTTTGAAAAAATTAGCCTGAAGTCGAACACTAGATGATCGTTATTCGTGATCTTCTAAAAGAGAAGGGGGAGTGCCAGACAGCCAGACACCAGTTTTCATTGCGAGACCACGGATATAGGAATAGTGCATCGCGTGGTGTGCCCCCATTTACGTCCTAGCTTTCGCTGGTACAAATTGCCACGGAGCGTTGGTCAGGCTGAGTTGACCTAGGTGAATATTCATTGGCGCTTGGTTTAAAAATTAATGGCTTGCACAATAACCAGTATGTCGAAAAATACAGAAACACAATTTTGTTCAACTACTTTCAGACACCAAATTTTCCTGCAGGTTTAACCCTGCAGCCAAGTCGCTGGCAACCTCTGCACGAAATCATCGACTTATGATCTGTACATGCCTGCAAGTAGACAGAAGGCCAGTTATCTTTGCGATACAAAGTAAATCGATGAACATATTGTCGGGACCGATCGTAAATTTGCATACAAATATACAGAGCGTGGCGCGAAGAACGCGCAGGCGGACCATTGGCTGACAATTATGACACGGCGATGGGCAGTAGACGCTGGCTGGGCGGCGGTTATAACGCCGTGTTGAGGGCCAGTTGCACTGGCGAGAGCGAGAAAAACCAATTTGCGTTGGAGGTGAAACAATGTCTGGCAGACGTAATTGAACGCCGCCTGCTGGCTGCAGGAGAGAACGCGTCGATTGAACTGACACGCAGGCTCACGCATCTCACTACAGCATCGCACGGATGTACCCGCGACAGTACCACACAGCACCGAGCTCACGCATCTCGGCTCAAACTAATTAAATAACGTCGTCGTCACTGACTGTCTGTCGGCCGACACACGCGTTGCCTAGTACTTCCGCTTCCGCTCCGACGAAAGAACGAACGCAGAGAGCCTTACGTTGAAACAACTGGCAAGAGCTTTCATGTCACCATCAGCAGAACTCTGCTGTATCGAGAGAACTCGTAGATATTATTTTCACCAAAAATGTCGTTATTTTGGCGTGAAACTTGTTATGCCGTCGTTAGTTTTGTGTGCTTTTACTTGGCGTGCATGCGATTGGTATCACGCCATTCTTCCCTGGATCATTTATGACAAGATTGAGATTTTTACATCACCAGATTCAGCTAGCAGCAACGACGCTTTGCCGCCTCCCACGCAGCTCGTCTTACCTATCGTCAAATATTCGCTTCAAAAGCGTGATACCAACCGTCATATAATCTTTTACATGTGTGTTGCTGTCGCCATGACGAAATAAAGTTTCTCATAACACTTTTTCGTTCATTAAAGCCTCATTGTTTTGTCAAATGCATTCAACATTTAGAATACTATAAAATTTATCGAAAATAGTAAATAAGCAAATCAAACTCTAATAGTAATGCTAAACGTTTAATATCAGAAATAGGATTAATAACATTTTTCTACAGTTCTGCGTCTAACTCGGTTGGCTTTCAGCACATAAATACGATGAGCCATGGTAACTAATCCGTTGTTGTTGTTGTTGCGGACAGCCGCCTCTGCCTACATGAAGCAGCAGCAATATTTACAGGACAATAGGTCGGGGGAGTCGGCAATCGCACTCGACGAGCGCGTGTCGATAGCTATTCAATTACTAGTCCGCCCATCTCGAAGCAGGATGGACCACTCAGAAGGCGTCGTGTATAGGTTAGGCCTATAGGTGTGTGACAGCATCATTGAAGGCACCTAGGTGACCGACGTGTGAGTCGTGCACGTGTTGACAACGCTTGGCGCTAGCTGTGTCTCGGCTGCCGCTGGGTAGTCTTTGATAGTCGTCAATGAGTCGTTAAACGGTGCGTGGTTTGCGACACGCGTCACTGACCCGTCAGACGATCGACGCGCTGTGCTACTGTAGAGCTCATCTCATCTCAACACACGTGTCGCCTAGGTGTGCAGAGCGGCACGAACACGCGACAGCAACCGACACTCTAGTCATGCACGTGTTCCAGCGACGTGTCGTCGTACGCTATGCAGGAGACTCAGCTGATATAAGCTTCTCGTCGTTCAACGCACACGAGACATGGAACAGTACCAATTTCCTATTAAGACACTGCCTATATCGACATAGTGTCATGGTTACCGATAGGCTTAAGTTTCGGTGGACCCAAACTGTTACGTTAGTGTCACAACGGTGTAGGCCCTAGGCATGCTGTACGCAACGTTTGTCGAAGTAGGCGTAGTGGCTGTCGGAATAAGAACTGTCAGAATAGCAACCTGTTACCTCACGAGACAAACCTGTCGTAGATGACGCATTCATTGAATTGCTGGCGTGGATATTGGTGGCGTTGCAAACTTAGCGCTCGCTTGTAATATGTGAAGATAAAGGACCTAAAAGTAAAGTCCAGTGGCACTGGCATCGATACATTGTCAGTATTGGTTGAGGCCAAAAGGTGAGGTGGGCTAAACTAGACGCCACAAGTGTCTAAGAGAGTGTGGAGATCGGGATGAGAAATGGCATAGTGTATAGTGTTTCTATTTATATACCCTGGAGAAAGGTACCCCTCTGTTTAAGAAAGTAAAGCATTCCCTTTCCAGCAAAATAAGGATAAGCCCTATGGGGGAGCAGCGGCGGTGTGGATTACAAAAGTTTTTGTCCCTAAGTTTTTCAAAATGGAAGGTTTAGTCCAGAACCTTGCATTTTCGGACAAACATTTTCGAACAAAAAAAACAATTTACCGACAGCGCAAAATTTGGGGAGGGAGGATCAATTGCCCCACTTCCCCGGCCACGACGCCGCGTCGTAACTTTTCTTAGCGAAATCCGAGAAGAGTCCCAGCCAAAAATAAATTTACAGCGTTTTTAGCCATTTTAGCCTGCTGGAATCATAGCATATAGCGAGCAAACGACAAATTTGTTGGCCTTCTATGCTTTTCCCTTCATAATTATAAATGATGTGGCATTGAGTAAAAGGATTGGAACATTTATCCTGGCTAATTTGTATATACAGGAACAGAAGGTTGTTGCTGCTGCGTGATAGACTCGACGCCGTCGCTAAACGCTCATCATTCGTCACTGACCGGCAGCAAACGATAAGTGACGTAACGAATGACGTCACTCACGGCGTTATCTTCTAATGACAACATTACGTCATGAGCGACAAATTTACAACACACGCGTGAGTTTATCTAATCGGTTACGGTCAGTGATAGGTAGATTGCTGGCATTACGTCACTGTGACGTAATTGCACACTGTGCCTGCCTGGGCTTGCCCGTGCTTCCGCTATCAAGTCAACTAGAGATTGAGTACAGCGCATCGCAAGTTCATTATTAGCGACTTTCTTTGGCTCTTAATGATGTCCTATCAGTTTATTGGACACAGTACACCGTGTCTCAATAAAAAACGTGCCACTTATTTTTTGAATAACTCCGTAAAACACTGGTCGATTTTTATAATTTTTTTTGGTACGCAACATCAGGAAGGAACTTGACGTAAATGACTGTATTTTAGTCCACCTCACCTTGTAACTGGCTCTACACTACCTTGTGAAATGTAGAAGTCGTAGTTTGGCCGTCGGCTCAGAAAATCACTGAGACTACAAAATCATTGAAAATTTGTTACATATTTAACACTAATCGTATTTGTTTTAAGATCGTACGTCGACGAACTAAAATGACGCATCAACAGCGAGTGAGCAGCTTTGGGTCGCGCGTTATTGGACGTGCTGCTGGCGAGTCGCGTCAACGTCCACCGCTTACGTTCGTGCTAGAGGAGGACATTTTGAACACATGCAGTAATAAAAATGATGTGATGTAACACGTAAGATTTTCTGAAATACAATAGCTGTTACTCGTATTTGTCGCTATTCAATTAATCATTTCAGAGCCGACATTTCACTAATTTAGTGTTGTAAACGACCAAACTACGACTTCTAAATTTCACAAGGTAGTATAGCAACAGTATTAAAGTAAGATGAGTAATCATTTCTATATCCATTTAAGTCAAGTCTCTTTATAATGTTGTGTGCTAAAATTATCAAAATCGGCCAATGTTTCACAGAGTTATTTAAAAATAGCACGTTTTTTTATTGAAAAACGGTGTATTATTGAGTGTTAGCTGATAATTCTCTGAACTCTTTGCGTCGTCGATCAATGCAATTTCGCACATGGTGCCATATGGTTTACTCAAAAACTACCCAAAAAGAGAAAACAGTATAGTATGTGTTTGAATTTATAACACAAACTTCAAAAACGGGAAATATGTAACGGTACAACGAATGTCAATTTTAAAAACTTTTTTCAGTCTGGTTAAGTTACAAACCATGTTGACGCTTTGTAAAATAGGCCTAGGCCTACACCATGCCAGTACGGTGACCGAGTTATCTATGCATTTTGTATACTTTGCAACTTGTTTTGCTTGTTTGTGCCAGAGGCTTTTATTCCTCTTGAGCCTTGGGTGCATTTTTAAATTTTTTTTATTTCTTTCTTCTTTTCCCAATTTTTGGCGGCTTTTCCCTAAATCCAGCTGTATGCGGTTCATGAGTGTTCTCCTTTGATGGTCAAACAGTTGCTCTAAGGTTTAGGCCTATGTGGCATATGTACGGACACTATTAATTTGTACTGTTCGGCATTGTTGTGGTTTTTTTCTCAGTGCTGTGATAATGTGGACACTGCATGCGGCGACTGTATTTATGTCAAGTTTCAGCTTTCGACTCAGCGGGTTACCGACCGAACCAACCCAGCAGCGACGGCATGCTGACGAATATAGCAACAACACGCACAGGGCTGGTGACGTCAGACTGGTCAGTGTCCAGTGTCCAGTGGTCAGTTGGACGCCCAATCGGTCAGTCAGTCACCGTGCAGCATGTAGCGTCAGACAAGGAACCCACATGCACGCACACACAATGGTCCGTCCTCAGCATCGTAAATGTGTCGCACTGCAGTGCTGTCCCAGGCGATCAAGCCAATGATCTCCCTTGCACTATCGACCGGGCCACCCGGCGTCACTGCAGGCTGAACGATCTGCATTAGAATTGAACAGCTAGCTAGCTCCGGGCGTCCGTTCTTCCGATGACAACACGAATAAAGCTGCCGAGTCGCTACCAATATAGCGACCACGGATAGCGATTAGCATTACCTGACAGCGGTCCCACCTGCACAATGAAAGGTAGGCTATATGTGAGATTTACTGAGAAGTTATTGTTCAAGAGTTTCAATGGGTAAGTTCAGAAGCAAGCGCCTGTATTGAAGAAGAAAAGAGGATGTGGTTTAATAGGTACCCCATGCCCGCGTATCAGAACCGGTAAATTTCTCTCTGTGTGACTGCTGCATGTTATAGTTTTTACAATACAGTGTATATAATAACTTGAAACTAAGCAAATAACATTTTTATTTTTTATTTATTAAGAAAAGTTATTGCATATTTCATTTGTGTTTTGTGTATAGGTGTTTAATGTGCTTTGTTGATACTCTTGCAGTTATCGACTTAGGGTTTTTTTTCGGTTTATTTGTGTTTTAGGGACTAACAGGCTACAGATGAATATATGTTTTTTTTCTGAATTTTACTGAAGATTTGTCATGACATGATTTTAAAGGGGCGCTGAAAATGCAGGACCAGAAAATGCAAGACTGGAAAATGACAGACTTGAAAATGACTTAATACTGTTTTGAAGACATAGTTATACTGCTAGAACTGCGATGCCGGTAACACATTGGAGGGCACAGTTTGATTCTATTGAACCGTTCTTACTTCTAGACTGTAATCAACGATGTGCAATGTGAACGAGCATGTAATAAGGTTAAACGCAATTTTTTAAAACTATATGTACTTGTTATCACAAAAATGGGCATAAAACAAAACTCGTTGATTATGCCGCTTACATGATACCGTAGGCCTACATACTATGAATGCAGATGCCTATAGTTTTTTTTATATACACTGTGTCCGAAAAAAGTAACCCCTAGATATTGTGCAATAAAAATGTCAAATCTAAACAAATCTTTATAAAAATTTTGTACACGTAATTATCAATTAATTGCCGAAGAGACCACCAAATTTTGTTGAAAAATGTTATTTACTGACAGAGCTATTAATTATTGAATATCGATAAGAAAATATTGCGTCATATCAATATGGCGTTACGTACTGGAGTCGCTCGATCGGGAGTGACATTTGTTGACGCAATCAACGTAAAGAATAAAGTAAAAAATAACAGATAGTATTTTTTACAAACAATCGTGTTTCCTGTTTTAATTAAACTGTTGAGACAAGAGAAAATGTTTGTGCTAAAAAGTTTATTGCGTACTGTTTGACTGCTCTACATGTCTGTACGGTTGCTCAATATAGGACCCTTTCCTTTTTAAGGTGAACTCACAAAAGCCGCTGTAACTATTGTTTGCGTTGGCAGATTTAACCAAATTTGGCATTTTGATTGCCAATGCCGACGCATTGTTGATGTAAAATTTTGCGAGAAGCAGATGTTGTTTGTTAAAGTTACGCAAATGTACACACTACAAAGGGGTTTACTTATGTAACGCCATGCTGGAAAAGCAGATATTTAATTATCGATAATCAACAATTAATAACTTCGTTAATAAGTGATATTTTTGAACAAAATTTGGTGATCGCTTCAGCAGTGTACTAAAAATTAAATGTGTAAAAATTTATTTAAATTCGTTTAGATTTGACATATTTATTGTACAGTGTCTAGGGGTTACTTTTTTCCGGACACTGTGTAATAAAGTAAAATATAGAAAATTTAATTTTTACTAAATGCTTTGTTTTTAGCCAAAACCGTTTAAAAGCTTTTTATCAAATTAGAAATTTTTTAAAAAAAGTTTGTTTTTATTCATAATATTATATAAAAAGTAAGTTAATAAAAAGTAGTAATATTGCTGTTTTATGCAAAATTGCTGTTAGCAGGTTCCGGACAGCATATTCAACACTAATTAATTGATTTGCATTGCAAGCTGTTTGCTTGTCAGTACTTTTGTGAAGTTTTCTTTTTAGCAACATTGCACTTAACGCGTGCGTATTTATACTGCAAAAGCTATCCATTATGGCCTAAATGCACCGACGCATGCGGGAAGGATGGAGGATCGTCAGTATATGAAAATACATTAAATTTAATTTTAGCACTAATTTATTGTTATGTATAAGCCTTCGGTGATATGCTTCTCAAAATCGGTGGTCGATGTTTAATGAAATAGCAACGGAAATGTTTTTTTTTGATTTGCGATGTACGGTATAATTTGGGATAAAATTTAAATTAGGCCCAAAACTAAAAAAAAACAACCCGTTAACAGGCATTGCGAGAAATGCACTTAAAACAAAAATATTGCAAAGCATTGAAAAAAGCTGCTTATACAGATAATTCATTTCGCCGACATGTATTTTAGATTACATATAGGTCTATTATATGAAATAAACTGACTTTTGTCAAAAATTAATAGACCCTATTTTGTACTCCGTGTATTGCTATTTGAGTATTACAAAGCCTATATGAACAATGGTTAAATGCATGTGCCATATTTTACTAACATTTAGTAAGTAACTAATGCTTGAAGTTACCGTTATCTCTATTTTTTTATTTGCAATGTTACATGGCGGGAAAAATCTATGCGGACTGAAAATAAGTAAGGAAACGCAGTGCCTGCGCTCTCCCCCTTACTTTGACCGCGGTTTAGCAGTCGGTGATAATTTCGCTGGATGTGCTGGACCGACGCTGCATGGGTGTGATGACATGTCTCTATCAGCAACTCCACCGCACCTGACGCACTCGCTTCAATCACGTCTTAGCTTGTATATGCATGCTCCGCTGTGGCTTTCATTTTGATTTATTGTTTAGTTTTAGTTTCGTTGCAGTTTTAGTTATTGCTAACGAAACTGTTACTTCTTGTTGTTGGCAGTTTTGCTTTTTCGTTTTAATTAACGAAAATCACGCTGGTGCAGATTATCATTATGCAGCTATTAAAATCCGGCACAGCGAAAAAATGTACAGAGGTTTAAGATCAAACTTAGTACATTGCGCATGTAAACGTGCTACAAACCATAAACTATCAAATGTAAGCTGAAATGCTTCAAAATTATGACTGTTAAACTGCAGTCGAGCGAAAATCAAATTTCCATAAGTCAACAACTCATGGCGGTATTTTAAACTTTTAGTAAAAAGTAATCGAACAATGTCAAATGCGCGAATTGATATTTAGGTTTCTAACTGAAAGCGCTTCATGCCATTTTTACGCCAGCAGCTCGTACTACACTGTGTCTCAAAAAACATCCCCGACATTTTCGACCACTTGTCTCGTCATGAATACGGACATTTGACTTTTGGTTTTCGTATAGCGCTCGTATGAGGGCGACGAGATGTTTCGCGAATCCCATGTCCACCATCACTTTCCACAGTTTCTTG
>Ga0056128_1006223_pt1 | contig 15071 bp, 5 predicted proteins | sample WorMetLIZISLAND2_FD_71113 | JGI IMG/M metagenome (GOLD analysis project Ga0056128, IMG submission 71113) | Marine gutless worms symbiont microbial communities from Max Planck institute for Marine Microbiology, Germany - Olavius geniculatus... ...
ATCGAAGTTCATCTGACCACTGCAGAGCTATTCCATTCAGAGTTACAATATTAGCACAGATAACAGAAGCCCGTCGACCGACGCGCAAACAAAAAGTTTTCTTTGCATTAATAACCATGTATTTGATTTGGAGGACGACTGTAGAAAGCGGCGAAGACTGGAGAAAGATAAAAGGAAGGGGCGGTATCGAGCAAATTAATGCTTTAATCGTTGTATACTGTATATACCGGTACACGTCATAGGTAAACTTCACGCGATATGACGCAGACCTCGAGGACGAACCAGGCGAGTAATGCCGCCACGATGACGTAAATGATACGTTCCGCTAGCAGCAGACGCTCACTGAACGTCAGAACTATCGTTGTATTGACGGCCAAGTATCGACTTTCTACTGGGTCTGCAGCAGAACAGTCATTTTCGCTCACACACCACAGACTTTAACACACAAACAAATGCTATTCATTTGAAATTTTATTAGAAGACAAAAGCTACCGACGGAACCAAAAATCACGCAGTGAATTCAACTCAGCAGTATTTAGTGAAAGCCGCCAAATTCGGTATCTGTGAGCTGCAGCATTTTTTCAGCATTTGAGCCAGAAATTTTTTTAAAAATAAAAACATGCCGAACCCTAAATAACGAGGCCATTCTTGTTCTCTTTGTCTGCTGGATGAATGAGAGCTTAAGGCGCACATTTGTAAACGTATGTGAAAACATCGCTATTCTTTCAATCAGCTGCACGTCGCAGGCAGCGCATTGCATTGAACTATTGCGAAAAAAAAACAAAAGAAAACGACACGACTTGTGTCGGCATGTATACGGCTGTCCATTTAGTCGCCGGAATTCGTACTCGCCGAATGCACTGCGCCTAGTGTACATTGGGCGTTAAAGGCGCCCGACCCGCGGCGAGCGCGTGATCCACCAGCCGTAAGTAAACATTACGCGTATATGCGTCATTTTCTTTCTTGGTGTTTTTTGACGTCCGATGACTTTTAAAGCTGAAAATCGGCACATCGGTTATTTCTTTTGTTTCGAGGAACGTTTACACCAACTTCGGTCTTATGCTTTTTTGTTTTAGAGTTCAGAGCCCGAAAGGGACAGACGGAAGGGCAAGATCTGTATTGCGGCCAGTTAAGATGGCCGCATAACATGACAACGATCCGTCGTACAAGACATTGTTGCGAGCGTTGAGATGAGCTAGCACACACACACCTTGTATGACGTCAAGTCTGATAAGCAGCAGAGCGGTGATTCCCAGGACGCTGACAACGGTTGCCATGACAACGAACAAGTGCACGACCGGGTGCTCGAGCCTCGCCTGGCAGTTCTTACGACATCTGCACAAATATCTCTGAAAATAAATACGCCGCCAGTCAAAAAGTAAACGACCAAGCGTTTGTCATAACTTTAGCGAAATGTTGACCTACATCCTGTTTTTAGAAGTAGAATTCTTTCACCGAAAAAAACAAAGTAATCATTAAAAATTCTAGCCATTCCCCACACCTAAGCAGCGTCGCTGCTACACTACCCAAAAATGTAAATGTAAGAAAAAAATAGTTTAATAATTAGTACGATTAACCTCATTTCGTGTTTAGATGAAATATTCGGTACTAGTCAAAATCCAAAAAAAAATTGAAAATGTTCGCTGTGAAATAATTACTGCGTAATAAAGCGAAAGAGCTTCGGGGCGTGCCAGCGTTTAGGCCTAACAAACGTCTGTCGCTCTGTCTGTTTGTATGTCTACAATACATGCAGCGCCTGTGACAATATAAATTACGGCACACGTGGTGACTGTCGATAGTTAACTAGTTATCAGACGACACGACACCAGGCAAAACCGATTGATCAGCAAGTAGAGAAACACATCTGACGCAGCAGCAAAAACCTTCGCAGTCACACGTGTGCACAGATTGAGCCTTAAAATCGAGCCAGTAAAATGGCCAGATATTATGTCGGGACAATCAACGGAAGAGCCGAATTGGTTTGTAGGGATACACTAGGAGTTCAAAGTTTGCAAGTAGGCCTATACCCGAGTTCATTTTATCTTATGAATTTCGTGTAATTTCGTTCGTTCTATATGCTAATTGCCAACACTGGAAGACTTGATTCTGACAAATGGTAGTGGGCATAAGCTGTAGGCCTACAATGTACACCCTTAGCTTAGCTCAACTAAGTCTTCTACCCTTCTTCGCGGGATGGTTAAATCAGCTTTTGACTTAGTAGGGTTTACAGTAATAATGTGACGATGCTAGCAGTCTACTCTTGCGGTGGTGTGTGGAGTGTTTGGAATAACGTTTCAAACCTAGTTCTCAAGCTGAAATATTGACAATTGGACTGCATGTAAGGATCAGTATTACACTGTATAGGCTTACACGTACATGTATAGCCTGTTACTCACGTTGGAGGCGTGACCGTCTTGTAAGGCGTCATTAGCGTCATTATACAGCCTATTTCGTAAATAGCAGATGACCTACAACGAACAGAGACAACTTCGAATCACACAGTGACGTAGCCCTAGTATAGTAGCTAACACGTTTTCAGATCAACGACGTAGTTGCTTTGCGCCGACCGCTGAGCACGGTTAGTGCATGGATGGGTGACTGTACGGGCAATCACCCAAGTCAACTCAGCCTTTCATCGATCTTCCGGGGTAGGCCTAGGTAAATCGCGTACCTGCCTGGCTGGGGTTAAGACAGGTGCGTTCACGGTTCATCTGTGTCGACTGTCGAGTGGCACTGTGCGGCATCTTTTAGCCTTCGACGGCATCTGTCATCATCTAGTACAAAATATACCCATTCCCTCCCTTTTCCTTTCCCTCATCTCCTTCCCGTTCCCTCCTCTCCTTCCTTTCTCCTCTCTTTAACCCCTTCCGGAGCCCACACTTTTAGCACAGCTGGGGATCGGAGAAGCGCTGAAAGCTGAGTTCTCCCAACGGGTTCTGGCCTAACCCGGCCGCCAGCTTGTAATGCATTTTGTGCTAGAACAGCGCTTGTGGTGATAGCAACTTATATGCAACTTTTCTGTCAAAAACTTCTTTGAAAATTTGTAGCGTGAAGTAGCACTTTTACAGTTACTGCGACAGCGTGCTGTGTTGCGTTGCGTGCGAAAGGCTAATGATAGATAGCTAGCGCGATGAAGCGCTGTAACTTCCTTCTTCGGCGAAAGTAATCAGCAGGAAGTATGTCAGTAAATGTGCACTCCACTGACCTCCCGAACTTTAAATCTAGCACGTGTTGACGAACTTCTTGTTACCGTCGGCGAAGAAATTAAAACTTATATCATATGTACATACTAGCACAGACTAACACAGTCTGTTTATACAGCAGAGCCATGAAAGTATCATAATTGAATAAACATAAAATATCATTTAGCCTACTGCAGTCTGCACGTGTGACAAATTAACAGATGACAGTAACGGCAACAATGCTAGACTACTCTGCAGTATGAGAAGGACGCTACTCGTGTCAGTCGTTGCAACACAACCCACTGAAGGCCTAAAGCCCAAATTCCATTACGCCGACTTTCACCGAAACTTCCCCGCGGGGAAAGTCGTGGACAAAAATCACGAAATCTGAACTAATTTAGCTAAAATTCCGTGCACTAAATTCCGAATAAATTCCTGGAACGATTACCAAATTTCGTTAAAATATATCATTTCTCAGTGGAGTTATTAATTGTTGAATATTGATAACAAAATCTCTCCGTTACCAATATGGTGTTACATAAGTAAACCACTTTGTACATTTGGGTAACCCCAACAAACAACATTTGATTTCGGCATAATTCTACGTCAATAATTTGCAATCAAATTGCAAAACTTAAGTTAGATTTGCGCACGCAAACTATAGTTACAGCGGTTTTTGTGGTCACCCCAAAACGTCTACATGTATGTGCCGATCTTTCGTATCAGTTTGTTTAATCCTGACAGTGTCCACGGCTTGCTTAGAAATTCCGCGATAAACATTTTAAAATCAGATTCTTTATTTTGCCTTAACAGTTTAACAAACGTCACTTCCGATCGGCGACTGCAGCATGTAACGCCGTATTGGTATCGAAGAAATTTTGTTATCAGTAGTCAATAATAATTAATATCTCTGCCAGGAAATGACATTTTCAACGAAATTTGGTGTACGAAATTTTATTTACATTTGTCCAGATTTGACATTTTTATTGTACAATGTCTAAGGGTTTCCTTTTTATTGGACACAGTATAGTATCAGAAAACAGTTTACTAATTGAATTGCATTCAAAAAAAAGAGTAAGGACTACAGGGTAACTGATACCATTGTAACAATTTCTGCATTGCGCCATTTTGTGCTCGATAAAATACAAATAGGCCTAACAATTAAAAAACTATTTTTTCTGTACCTATATCTCAGGCAGCAGAGTCGTGAGCAGAAGAGACTGACCTATTGAATAAGGACATTCTCAGCCAGGTAGAACATCAGCGGCAGAATATTAACTGCCGTACGGCAATCATCGAGTTCCGCAACACTCAGCGCCATCAGTTCAACATTCGCAATCGTTCGAAGTCCGCAGAATTCTGTTGAGAGAATACTACTGATGCAGCACATAGGCTTATGTCGCTGCATCAGACTGCGGCATGCAGTGTTCACACGTTGAGCGCCTGTCTACGAGTCGATTAGGCCTACAATTAGGCCTACTTCTGTTTACTAATTCAACTGAACTAAGCTCGATATGAAGTTCAGTTCAGTTGTCGGCTCATGTAAACTAAACTGGTTATCAGCAGTTCGTTATAAGTATGCGGGAACGAGTTGCGAGCACGTTCAGTATTTCTCGACGAACTGGCATTTGCTAATAGATTTTGTCGATGTGTAGGCCTATTTGACGTCCGCAACAGACAGAATATTGCAATCGAAGCGTGGACGCTACCAGTAGTTCTCAAATGTAGGCCCTATACTTCATAAACGACGACGGATAACGTTTGTGTGCTGCAACAGTGTGTGCTGTGTATAGGTAGGTCTACCTCCTCGGCATTATTATGCAAGGGAACGAAGCCGGTGAAACATGCACATGCGCCAGCCATTTGTTATACGGCTGAGCGCTGCTGGCAACTGCTGATGATGATGCTGCAGCGCTGTTGATGACGGCGGGCGACGCCTCCGGGCTGCAGCATATACACACTCACACATAGTCACTTACCTGTCCTGGCTACCTGTAGCACTAACACACCTCTCAACATGCTGGCTTCAGCCGCTGGGGACAAACCGCGTGTTTATGCAGCCAGCGCAATATGCGACAAAATTTACGATGTACAAGGTGTTTCATAAAAAGGACCCCCTTTGTCTTTCTTTCATAATTCACTCAAATGATGATCAATTTACATGAAATTTTTACCAGTTGTAGCTAACGAAATACTAATTCAAAATATTTTAACAAAATATAGGAGTTAATTAAATGTTCTTTGCTAGTCGTGACATATTGCTGGCGTCATAATATGTCACGGGTACAAGCTTGCTACTCTCAACTGGTGCTGTCAGTTGCTACCCTGCTCTGATGGCGAAAAATCTGGTTCGCTGATGACAAATTTTTGAAGTTTTGCAGTTGCAGCCACAAAAAACGTGCAAAGCAATCGCATTTACGTGTCTGTGTGGATAGCTGGACTTTCACATGCTCGAGCAAGACAGTGCACTAGCACACCAAGCTTGCAAAATGGTTGCAATTTTGGATCACGAGATCACGAGACGCCTGATTTCATGTCCCCATGTTGATCAGTGCTGACACGATAAACATTTTTTATTAGCGAACCAGATTAAGTTCACCATCGAAGCAGGGTAGCAACTGACAGCACCAGTTGAGACTAACAAGCTTGTACCTGCGACATATTATGACGTCAGCGTTACGTCACGACAAGCAAAGAATATTTAATCAACTCCCATATTTTGAATTAGTATTTCTTTAGCTACAACTGGTAAATATTTTGTGTAAGTTGATCATCATTTGAGCAAATTATGAAAAAAACGGGTCCTTTTTATGAAACATCGTGTATAAGTGACGGTCACCAAACCTGCCGAGCTGACGAATTACGGATTTTTCCCAGACACCTGCCATAAACTATTCGTACTGTAACGTCTTCGAAAGTATCGATAGAGGCAAACAGAAAAGGAGCTAAGTAACAGTAACCACTGATTTAGGGGGGAGCGGCGTCGTGAGTTAAAAAGTAGAAAAGACAAAAAAACAGTTTTTCGACAGATGCGAGTTCACGACAGAACCGTTACACATGCTTAGAATTTCAAGTTTATCCCTAAATTCCCCCAAAATGGAAACATTATATAGCACCAAATTGTGTATTTGTGGACCAAAATTTTCCGACGGACAAAAATTCAGCGGGGGAAAACAGGGGAGGAAGGCAATTGCCCTTACCCCCCACGCCACGACGCCACTAAGGTATACGGGTTTTAATTTCTCAGACAAATAAGCCCAAGTTACAATACCGACAGCAAAAACACTTTCTGACAGCAGCAGCGATTTTTTTCTTTCGCACAAAATGAACAAACAATTTTAACTATCACAGGGTGGCCACTCTCCAGTCATGATCACATTCCCTGACCTTTCCCTGACTTTCCCAGACATTTTAAGAAAACATATACGGAGTAAAGGTAAAGGTAAAGGTGTCAATTTGTATAGCGCATCTCGCGTACAACGCCTCCAATGTATCGCCCTTCGCAACAGTAGCGATATGACGTCTATTTGCAACAATTTTATTTATTTTCCACAGAATTAACTGACCAAATTTAGTGCAGTTTAAACAATAAAGGCAAACGAAAGCGGCTTATTGGCACCGCAAATTTAAAAGTATGGAAGTACAAGTCTGCGAGCGAAGCGAGCAGAAAAAAATGGAGTTGAACGCAAATATTCAACTAGTAATGAACAGTTTTGGAACACTTTTTCCCTGACAAGATTTTTTCCCTGACAGTTCCCTGACTGTTAACATAATCCCTGACATTTCACTGACATGTTTCAAATTCCCCCACATTTCCAGGTTTTCCAGACAAGTGGTCACCCTGCTATTAACACAACTGAAATTGAACTGTAACGTTCACAATAACATAGTCATTGAATTGATTAGTCACTCACCGCCGCGATAGGTTAGTTATAAATAGATGTAAACCTTACAAACAAAATAAACATTTTAAAACATTAACATGTGACGACATAGAGAGTACTAATGCATGTTTTACTGGTACAAAATAATAAGGAAACACAATAGTCATTAAATTATTAAACAAGACAATTGATCAAGTACAAATAAAGCATTTTGTGCAGTATTATTTCGGGTAACAATTTTAGTTTTTCCCGAGCAGTTTTTTTCGCACCTAAAGCCGTTAGGTTTCGCACATTCACTGGTCGAAAGCAGTGAAAGAAAATTAACAAAAACGAACAAAAACAGCATAAATCACAACAACGCGTTTTGCGGACTGGAACGAGCAAGCGTGTGCAAAATACCATATATGCAAACATAAAAGCCACAAGTCTAATTACCAGAATACATATATACCCGCTGCAATAAATACAAAATAGGGCCTTCTGGGAACTACTGTTCCGGGCAGCCTAATAACCACCGGCAAACTAAACCCTTGTCAGCTGCGAGAAAATGTGAATCTCAGGCCTCTCTAAGGCAATGTATACTGACGGCTACGAGAAGGCAATACACAATGTACGAGTACTGTAGCCTACTTATAAAAGATCTAAGTCACAGTTGTACAATCACAGCAAACGCTGTTATCCTAAAAACACAGCATATATGTGCACTGTTGTGGTTTGGGATCAAAAGATCATAAAACGTCAGGAGAAGACAAAGAAAAAGACTGTTAAACCAAGAACAAGACTAAGACCACCATTTTCGGTCTCCACTTTGGTGTCAAGAATGAAAACCCAAGATCACGGTCTAGAGATCACATGCCTGAACTGTATAGACAATGACTTGATCCATGAAGCTGAGTATCACAGACGTTTGTATGTACAAAGTCCAGTGGCGTAGCCAAGGGGGGTGGGTCAGGGGGCCCAGCCCCCAATCATCTACACAAAACATATCATACGTTTAAAAACTCCACTAAATTTGCCAATTTGGTCAGTTTATTCTTGAAAAAATAATTACAATTGTTGCCACCAGATCTAATCTTTTAAAGCTGAAGTGCACCAAATTCGATTTCGGCCAGGGCTCCGACCCAGACCCCGCTAGGGGAGCTCACAGCACTCCCCCAGATGCCCTGGCTGGATTTTAGGGGGTCCTACTTCTAACGGAAAGGAGGGGAGAGAAGGGGAAAAGGGAGGACAGATGAAGGGAGCAGAGGGGAAGAGGAGAAAGGGGAGGGAAGGAAGGGAAGGGGAAAGGGAAGAGAGACGAGGCTCTCAATTGAAATTTCTGGCTACGCCACTGACGAAAGTTAAAACAGGCAAAATACCCCTTAAATACGGCTAACTGTACAAACACTCACTCATTCATTCAGCCATTAATCTCTGCAGAAAAAAGTGGTTGCAAATAAAACGCTTCAATCTATTATGTGTTTGTTCGTTTTTTAAAATTTTTGTTTAAGAACAGAAAAGCTAGACTGCATCAAACTTTACTCAAACAAGTCTAGAAAACGCAAAGTGGCAAAAAGGGCACAAATAGTGCCATGTGTGTCTGCTTTTGCACGGCAACTAAAATATGCAAAAACGTTCGTTTTAACCACAGCAAAAAAAAATAAAAGTGTTGGCGTGGATTTTCGCTATGAAGCCATTCACTTGTTAAGTCTTGCAAAAATTTTCAGCTGACTGAAAATCACTCAAATTTGGGCTTATGGCGGAAGCATAACGCCGTACAACAGTACAAGGTACAGAAAGTAACAATTTTCTTCTTCTCTGATCAGCAATTGGCTTCAACATCAACGTCCCATCATCCTCATCATCATCATCAGCTACTACTGCATAATGTCAGCTTTTTTATCAGCCACTTTCTCCTGGCAAATCAAAATTCTTCAGTTTGTTTTCTGCAGGAAAAGCATTGGCTCCTTCATATACGACATTATATGACTGCACATATCACTGAGAACGCGACTAGAGGAGAATACTGCACAAGAAATGGATTGACACATAAACCACAAGATTTCATTTGAGATGCGTATAGAGCAGATGGCAACATAAATATATCAGCAAGTCCGCACAGTCATAAGATAAGCAGGTTATAGTCAGATGCGGTTACTGCAGACAAACTAACACAATCGGCTACATGAATAGTTTCATATCGCTGACCAATTATAGTGGCCAACAACAGTGGGCAAATCAAACATGGAATAAACACTGTATAACTGTAACACGCGAGATAAATCAGGTACTAACATTAAAACTTTCAGTTTTTTTGTTTAACCAGCCGAGATATTTGTTTACAAACCTAGCTGACATTATCTAACCAGTCAATAATAGCGCAAAGTCTGTAATAAGAAGATGCAAAAATCTGCCTTTGGAACCACAAGCAAACAAAGCATTCCACGATCTGCCCTCACTAACCAACCCATTGCAAAAAGTATGCTAAATATTCAAATTTAATCTAACTCAGTAAAACTCAGTAAGCAATCATGGCGTGAAAAATATTAGCTGTCACCAGTTATGTAAACAAGACTTCTTTCAAAACCAAGACCAAGACATTTTTCTCAAAACAAAGACTTTATTTTTTGTCCTCAAAGCACCTTGAAAGCTTGGACTTGAGAACTACATCACTGGCTGTCACCAGACTGGACTGCTATCTACAGATATTTGTTAAAACTCAGGAGATTATTATTCAATTAATTGGCTTGTTCTGCCACAGTAAGCTTGCCAGCAGTGTAGTATTATGCATGGTCCGATAGCTGATCTGTTTATAAAAAAGATTTTGGTTGCTGTCAATGTCATTACACTGAACACATAGAAACAGAAGACACAGCAGCAGATGACGATTCAGGAGTAGTAAGTGAGCACGTTTTCCTGATTGCCACGTAAAAGCAGCATCGGAGGCATATCTCGACTCAGAGTGTCCACCCAAGCCATGTACAGACCAGCCGCACACAGACCTTTCCTTGGCATCGGCAGCGTTCTGTCAACCACGATATCACGCACTATTAACACACAGCTCAATATCTATTGCCCAATATACACATATTCTGTGCAAGTGGCAAGTTACAGGTAAACTAAAGTTAGTCCATCTCCCAAATGACCTAGAATGTATCAAGTGACACGTTAAACCTTACTCACGAAGTTACTCAGTTGCCCAACGACTCATTCCACAAAGAACTCCGAAATGAAGACAGCAGACAGAAAACTGGGCTACAAAAATCTGAATTCAGCAGTAAAAACAGAAAAGCTGGGGTGGCTAGGATATTGTATTAAGAATGAAAGACTACAGAACAGCTCGTCAGGCACTAAGACAAGGCACAAGAGAGACGACCAAAAAAACCTGGATGGACATCATCAGACAAGATCTGAAAAGCATGGACTCTAGCTGGAACGATGACAAAAAACCAGCGACAGACACAGCAACATGGCGTCAACGTGTGGTCCAATGCAGGTATCAGTATCCGGGTTGCACTAATGTCTACAGTATTCGTGTTCTGATTAAAATGTCCTCTATTAGCATCCATAGTAAACCGAATGGCCGACTACTTACATGACTATGAGAGAAGCATCGTGCGAATGTTCCTGAAGCAATTCACGGAGACGTATGTGTCGATTCGTCTAACAGACATCAACTACATTTATTTATTTACTCACATATCCTGCATCATCATTTCATCAATACTAATTTAACATCTGATGGAAGACAGAAGGCTGAGTCAACCTAAGTGGCGGGATGGGTTAAGTACTGAGGTGGATCATTCGTCCGCAGTCACCCACCTAAATGTCAACTAAGTCCGATGTACAGTATAAAACTCCGTTGATACATTACCAGTAAGCCAAGCTATCAACTATGAACTATTAATGTAAACAGCCAGCTCCAAATAATAAAAACTGAAGGTTTCTTCCCCTCTAGGCAAAAAGTTTTGTTAAAGGTGTAGTTTTCCCAGTGAAAATAGGGGGAAAGTTTTGATCTGCAACCTTATCAAAACTTTCCCCCACTATTTTTCACTGGGCGCAAGCTGTGCCCACCAGATATAGGGATAGAAGCCACTGCAATTACGTAATTCAATTACAAACTACAATTGTAATTTGTAATTCAATTACATTTGGTTTTGATGTAATTTGTAATTGGTAATTCAATTACAAACTACAATTGTAATTTGTAATTCAATTACATTTGGTTTTGATGTAATTTGTAATTGGTAATTCAATTACATAGTCATGTAATTTGTTAATTTCAAATTACATTACAGTTTCCAATTACATCTAAAAGTTTCAAGTGGTAACATTTATTAGTTTTATATGAAGCATCATGACGATCTCTCTTACTTACTTACCTACACTTTGCCATATGATTTACATTTTCAGTTATAACTGTTTTTCTGCACAAGTTGTTTTTGTAAATAGTGTAAAACGTAGATAGCAGATCTTCCATTTCACTAATCGTGGGATGCACACTGAACAGTCTGCATCACCAATCGTTGTCGAGTCATAAAACATTTCTACAATTGCTCCTTTCCCAGGCCTTTAAAGTGACACAGACCTTTATCAGATTTACAAGATGTAACTTACATTTCTAAATATAATTTTCGTTTGTAAATAGTGTAGACAGTTGAAATTACCAGGTAATTGGCGTGTTGCTGCTTGCAACAATAAATAAATAGTGACTGTAGTACTAGTGTACTACTGCTAGAATAGTTTGCGAGACCTATGAACGTATCTATCATTTATTATACTAATTGAGAAACAACATTAGCAAGTGCATATAATTTGTAATTGAAGTAATTGAAATTACATAATTTGTAATTTCAATTACATTCATGTGAGTAATCAGTAATTTGTAATTGAATTATATTTGAAACTGTAATTTCCCCAGCTCTGGTATTTAGTAACAGCCATGACAGTGTATAACTGTATATGGCGCTGTGCAAAAACTGGTTCATTATATGAATACAGAACAAGCGCCAGGCGGCCACCAAGTTTTAGAGTTTGGACCAAGCTGATCAGCTTGTGTCACAGATCAGCCTAAACTGGCAGCTAAATGGTGTACACAATTCTGAAATACTTTCTGTTTTATAGAAATACACTCGCAACATAACTGAACCTGCAGTAAGGTGACGTTCTGCTGATCTAAAATCATCCGATGCACTCACAAACATGACCATTACTGAGTATATTTTTATTACTTTCGATATTAACTACTGACCGATAATTGTACAAACCTTATCGCTTTGAGACCACAAGTCAGTTTCGGTGACTTTCCACGGATGAGTTGTCTTAGTTTCACCTTCCGCTTCCTTCAGCACCCACTTTGATATGATCCTATTGAACTCCGCCTTGCTGCAACCACCACAAATTACTCATAAACTATGCAAATTGTTCAAATTAATTAACAAATTGACTAACTATATAAACCCATTAAAGAACATACTTTTTATTCACTGATCTGCTAAAGTTTTGACGACCGATTCAGCCTTCATTGAAAAACATCACAACAATGATACATTATAACAACTACAATTCAACAGCTTCATTTGTGCAACACAGCACAAAAAATGCAAAGTTCTGTTTACAAAGACAAACAGGGAATGCAAAAATAAACTAGGTAAATTAAACTAATTTGTCAAAACATTCTAGCTTATTAATTTATTTGCTGGAGTCCCAATGGCGAATCTTTGCTAAAAAACAGTGCCAAATCGACAAAAGATATGCTGTTAATTTAACTGTAAATTTAATTGCCTTTTCATGACAACAATCATACTTTAACCATTTTTCCAGTCAATAGTTTTTGTGGATAACAACCAGCAAATATATATTAACAAATCAATCAATAGATCAATACTTTAATCTTACGATCAGAGATTAAAACACTTAAAACACTCAGTGAAACATTTTCACTGATTCTGGAATGAACAAACAAAGGACCAAGGCAGAAGTAACCACATCTGACAGTGTTACCTTGTTAGCGATGGATGTGTGCCCATGTCAGGAATGACTGTCATCGATGAGTACTCGATGCGAAACTTGCTCAGCAGCGTCGCCATCCTAACAGACAGAACAATCATTGAACTCCTGCATTCATTCGTCTATCAGTTCCCTTCCATTCACTCACTCACTAAAACTTCAATCTACTTTGTAGCTGCAGTTCAGCAGATAACGCTTAACATGAGATCTGCCCAGTTTCTCAGTCCCAGTATAACAGCTTGGCAAAAAATAAATGATAAGCAACTCAGGAAAAGTGGTGAAAACTGACGACCGGTGAAAAACAAATAAGCCAACTGCTTATGACTTTGTGACAGTGAAGCTAATTACAACTCAGTAAACAGGAAAAAAATGAAACTCGCCAACAACAACAACAACAACAACAAACGGAAAACATTCACAACTACCACTAATACATACAACTACTTACAAAGTGATGTTGACAACGATGACAACAACAATGAAATCAATTACAACTACTCCTATGCTGGTACTACTACTGATGCTGCTGCTGCTGTAGCTATTCCATTCATGTTTAACTGCATAATATCAAACTAAACATTTTACAGGCTGCATATCTTTGTGACGAAAACCAATGCTGCAATAGCACAGATTAAATGATGACATTGCTCTGCTCTGCATTAATGCTACATGAAGTGCTGCTTACTGTCGGTGGTCTTTGTCAAGAGCCGTTTTCTTTGTACCAGCCATGAACACACGAAGCTTACAGCCGCTCCAGCGCTTCTTGGTCGTCAGTATGTATGGCACAAGTAGAGTCAAGCCTGTTTGCAACCACGATATATGACAAATAGCAATGATCGAAGGAACTATGACAACAATAATGCAGTTTTATAAAAAGAAGACACACATACTCATACTGTTACTCTCTAACAGTTTGCAGGTAAACCTGGGTCAGCAAGTTTCTCTCCTTCCCCTGATTCTCTGTCTAACTCAAACATTCTCATTGAACAAGCCAAAACTTTTGACATTCACTCAGACACAATCCAGTCTTTGGGTATCTCCCACCTAGTTCACTAAATGTACAATATTAATAAAATGCTAATACAATTACTATTATTAAACAAATATAATAACATTATTGTTACTACATAGTACTACTGTTACTATACTATGACTACCACCACCATATGCATCATTATCAGTACAGTTACTACTTTGAATTCATTAATATTTACATCCAGCTTATTTTTCCAAAGTCAGTTCGAGTTAGGCCTGGTCCAATAAAAGCCTTCAGAGTAAGGCTTCTACTGAATGTTAATTACCATTAAGAGCTCAGACGCCATAAGCTGCTAGTTAGTGTGACTTTATTCCTATATTAAACTTTTATCTTCAGTATCATACCTCCATCGTCAAAGAGCCACCAGACGTCAATGAAGCCGGTGCGTTTGTGTCGACTGTCAAACCGACTCACCCGCGATGCTGACAAATCAACGACCTCACTGGAGTCTTTGATGCCACCTGGCTCCACAGCATCAGCAGCAGCAGTGCCACTGCCGTCTGCCTGACCTGTAGGGACAGTAGAAAATCATGGCAAAAATGGTTAAAAAAACACACCAAACTTCTGTGAAACTCACAAAAAACGGCCAAGACACAGCATCAAACCACGAGCTTGAAGACCATAATAAAGTCTATAAACTTCAACATCTAGCATTGAAAACAATCATTACATGCAATACAAGGTTTTCATCTGTATAATTTTTGTCAGTGTGGAGCATGATCTATACAGGGTGGTCCAAAAAAAACTGCACAAAGTTAATGACACCATAATTTTGCAACCGTACGTCATAGAGTCATGTGGTTTTCAGCAAAATGTTCTGAAAGAAATTTCTTACGTGACTAAAGTCAATGTTTAAATACAGCAGTTAAATATTCTTTGTTATTGCCGCTGGAAATTGAACTGTGCAAAAAAGTATTACCCTCGACACTGCGGTCCATAAAAAGCATGCCAGTTTTATTTTTTGAATAGCTCCGTGAAACA
>Ga0056128_1006225_pt1 | contig 15070 bp, 7 predicted proteins | sample WorMetLIZISLAND2_FD_71113 | JGI IMG/M metagenome (GOLD analysis project Ga0056128, IMG submission 71113) | Marine gutless worms symbiont microbial communities from Max Planck institute for Marine Microbiology, Germany - Olavius geniculatus... ...
CACCACCCCAATAGACACACCACCCCGGCGTAGTTGGTGGCGTAGCATAGTGGTTAGAACGTCGGTCCTGGCCGGCGAACTTTCCCTATCCTGCGCTAGACTGATGGATGGCTGTTTGACCACTTTGTGGGTAAAGCATCTGCTATCAGTCAACCAACAAGGCCAACTCAGCCTGGCATCCCTCCATGGTCGGTTAAATGAGTAGTAACCCATTATATGGGTTACGGAAGGTGAGGACCTTTGTACAGCTGACTGGGCTGCCTGGCCGGCCGGTGCGCCAGCCTGTGTCTTCAGGCTGCACGCGGCGGCTGTGCGACTGGCGGTTCTGGTTAGTGACGAAAAGCGCATTAGAGGTGCGTATACACGACAATGCGCTATACAAATTACAACTTTTACCTTTTAACCCCACATGTCCGACTGGGTGCTAGGGATGGGTGCTGGGGCCAGCTGTCCACCTGTACTACTGTACTCCCTCCCCTGCACTGTTCCAGTTTGGTTGTCTGCCTCCCTGCAGCTTTCTGCCTGCATGGCTGTCGTCTCTTATCAGCTCATTAAGTCCAGCGTCATGAGAAAATGAGTCGTCTGTTCACAGCTGACCAACTCTGTAGGAGGCAATGCCTGTTGTACTTTGCTTCTAAACAGGCTAGTGTCGACCTGCGCAGCTGACTTATTCCATTAAGTGGAAATGTTTTTGCTTATTGGTATTCAAATACACGGTATTATGCAATTAAGTGGTATGCAATTAAGCGGTATGCGATTAAGTGGGTTGACCTGTATAATATTAAACGGGTCTCAATTAGACGCCGGGTATCTAATACAAGCCAAAAGGAATGAAAAAGCTCTTAGAAGAATACAAAAGAAAATGATGTGCCTGGGGAGTACGTTAGATTGGTCACAATCTAATAATATTTCTTGTTGTCATTGAGGTTGATATTTCATATTGAAATGAAGGACAAAACTGTGCATTATAATGTTATGTATACCACTCTTACACAAAAATGTCCATCTGGACTTTTAACATGTGCGTGCAAACTTTAGTGTAGTGAAAAAGTGTTAACAGTGGAAACTGTTTGGATTTATCCTCATTGGTTTGAGAAGTCAGTTGCACACAGTTTGACTATATCAGCAAATGATTGGAACAGTGGAAACATAAACAGATCTGGAGAACTATTCCAGATACGTGCATTTTTTCTAGAAGTACTTATTGTTCGATCATCTCCTTAAAACTTTTGCAGAAGACTCATCTACTTTATTACTGTAGCACACCACATCATTATCTACTCACTTTGCATGTGTGTAGAACTGTTTGTCTTTCATTGAAAATCGGCAAAAATGTGAAACTGTGCCGTTACACAGGTGCTAGTGTCTAAGATAAATGTGTTTGTCTAAATCATGATTTTTTGTTCTTCTGACCGTTTCCTGCCTGTACATCTTTAAGATTGTCATTTTGAGATTTTTTAATGCTCTGACATTATTAAAGATGTTACAGTCATGTTTTGTGGTTACGGTCGTGTCAAGGATAAGGTACAGAACAATTATATGTTGTCTTTAATGCTGCAATAATTACATTGCACATGAGTGACTGCTGTATTGATCTATGCAATGAGTGTGTGTCTGAAAGTGTTGCAGTTTTGCTTTAGTGTATTGGTGTCGTTAGAAACTTAAGTATAAGTATGCGAGTGAGTAAAACCTACAGATTTATACAGAGCTTACTGTTTAAAAAAACTTTAATGCTCTGGTGACAGTACTCTGTGTCTCAAAGAAAAACGTCATACCTACTTTGTTATTTTTATATCTTCACGAAATATTGACCGATTTTCAAATTTTTTTCACTAGCACACTTTATGGACAATTGGCAATAAAGCAGTTATTGAATATCTCACCACACTTTAACTGTGTTGCTATACTACCTTGTAAAATATAAATGTAGGAAAAACTAGCAACAGGCAACAATCACATTGGTAAACGAACAAATCATTTCAGACTGAGATTACAGCGAATGATCTGTATGATGCTACACTGTGTTAGAACCATCTCTTTGAGTATTTGGCGTGTTGAAAGATACGTTTGTTTTTGGTCTTCCTGGCTTATTGGGCCTAGCAGTTCATCCACAGTGGTCGCGTTCTTTTCAGTTATGCACGCGTTTCAGTCTGCAGCTTCATGCCTTTGGTCGCTGCTTTGCGTTTCTCAAGTCTTTTTAGTAAAATGCCCAGTCTTTCCCTTTTGCAGTTTCTCTGCAAAAATTTTGTCAGTATCCTCTGCAAACTGTATTTTTTTAACTGGTATAATTTTCTGATCACTGCCTGCTGAATGGCATGTTATAATGTTGGTGTTTTTGTCACCACATTAAAAACCATTATTTACATTAACGTCATTTGCTTTTGTTTACAAATGCTAACCATATATAAAAAAACTAAACATAATTTAATTTTCACACGTAAATTAGTAGAAAATTGTTTCAGAAGATACGTTTTTGTGATGTATTTATTCTGATCATAGTGATTTTTGAATATCTGTATTTCACAAGGTAGTGTAGCAACAATTAAGGTGTGGTGAGATATTTAATAACTATTTTATTTAGAGATGTCAAATTAACGCATTACTTAATGCGTTAATGCATTAATGAATTAACGTGCATTACAAAAATTAATGCACATATGTAAATTTTTGTTAATTTACTAAATTCTGTCAAGCAAAAGTTCCAGTACTTCGTTAAACTGTGGTTATTTGACAATTTAATGAATTGAAGTAGCTAAACTGTAGTTGTTGTTCCGTCGCTACTGTAAATAAATAATAATTATTCCAGTGACAGGCTAATAGATTTCTGTGCTAGCTATGACGTCAGTTATTGTTGACTATATGTTTAAAATGTGTTTCCAACTTTTTATATTCTACAAGTGGGGCCCCCAAACGTTTCAGGGTCCGGGGTAACTTACTTCCCTATTCTTCCTCTCGACAGGCTTGGGTGCATTAATAACGTGTTAATTAATGCGTTAAAAAATTAACGCTTTGACAGCTCTAATTTCATTGCAAGTTGTCCACAGAGTGCGTCAGTGAAAAAATTTCGAAAATTGGTTAATATTTGGTGAAGATATGGACAATGACAAAGTGTGACAGTTTTTTTGAGACGCAGTGTTGTAGAGGCTAAACCGAATTGTCTTAAGGAACTGTTCAAAACTAAAAATCATGCGCCAGATCTCTAAGCTTGTCTGCCAAAATGTTGCAGAATTCTGTCCATTAGGCCATCTAGTAGATTGCAGTTTGTCTGACATTCATTGGCTGTTTTCAGTGTATGCCGTGTGCATTGCATGATCTCTTAATGTAATAGCAAATCAAATCTTCCAAGTACTTGTACTCAGAAGAATTCGGCCCGATTCATGCAAAGTCTGTGCAAATGTCGGCTGTGTAATGACGATAATTGTGATCTCTGATTTCACAGAATATCACCTTCAGTGAACTTAGAAATTTTGCAACGTCGCATGCTTTTATATATAAAAGGTTGGGGGCAGAAAGTTGCATTTTTCTGACAAGCAGATTGGGGGAGGGGTAACTGCCCCTACCTATTTCGTGCCATAACGCTACTGGATTGATTAATTGATCGATCACAGAACACTGAGTACCCTTGACTATGATACTTTGGCAGAATCATTGAATATACGCTTAGTGAGTGGTGTTAAGTCATTCGAGGGTTTTACTGTGTGTTTGTTTGTTGCTTGTTCTGTTTGGCTGTCGATTGCACCTCTGCTGTGTTATCTACACATTTGTCGTCGTTGGTCATTCGTGTTCTTTGAAGGGCAAAATGATAGTAATTATGACTATTTCTTATACCTCATCTCTTGGTATTTCTCTCTTATGCCATCAGCTAACTATCATGGTACGTCCACAGTCTTTTAGTCTTCTCACACGATGCCATTTGGCCTCCACAAGTCTGTATGAAAATTTTTACCTCCGCCAAGGAGGTTGTGTTTTTGCCAGAGTTTGTTTGTCTGTGTGGTAGCAAGATAACTCAAAAAGTTATGGAAGGATCTTTCTGAAATTTTCAGGGAATATCGGGAATGGCAAAAACTACAAGTGATTCAATTTTGGGGGTGATCCGGAAGGAATCCTGGATTTTGGATCACTTTGAAATTTTCGTCAACATTATGCTTGGCGGAGGTTTGCGCTTCTCTGAGTGGTTTTCTAGTTTAGCATTTTACTCATACCTATTATATCTTGCCGAATGCGTCAAGTTAATTTGGGTCTAGAATTTCCTTGACTTTCTGTTTAATTTCTTCATATGAGCTGTTTTCCATTAGGTCACATCCTGGTGGATCTACTGAAGCCGGAGAACAGGACACTTTGGAGATGGGGTATTAAACCCGCTGAAGAATAAAATGGCACGTCACTTTTTACTCATATGTGGAGCCAAGATAACAAGCCTTAGCATTGGCTTGCCGTAGCTTCTTCCAAAGTAGCATTTATACGCACGTGTATTTTGTGAGAAGTGTGTTAATTACTTTTATTTTTTATAGACACTGTTGCTCATGTTACATAATATTATAAACTTTTGCCATGCAGTAGCATTATTCTCGTACCGGTAATAGTAATATATAACGTCAATAATTTTTTTCAGCAATTGTGGTGCACTGCTAACATTTAAGAAATATACTACTTCATTGCTGTATGAAAACAGTACACTGTGTCTCAAAAAACATCCCAAACATTTTCCTAACACATGATTTGCTTGGTCGATTTTCCCCAGGTAGTACAATAGCAGAAGTTGGATGAGGTGGGAACTTAAACAATTATTGAATAGCCAGTGGTGTCAGAAATAGTTAGACCAAAAATTATTAAAATCTGATAATGTTTCTTCAAGTTACGATCGATAATGTCGGGGATGTTTTTTTTCACGTTTTTGCGTATTTCAACGCATATATCGCTTGGTCTGCATTCCCTTGGTAGTGCAGAAGCAAACATTGGGTGAGGTGGGAAGCTAAACGGTCATTTGATGGCAAGTTGTGTCAAGAATATTCCCGCCAGAAATTATTACAATCTGATAACTTTTCTTGAAGTTACAATCGAAAATGGTGGGGATTTTTTAGACACAATGTATATTGTGCAGTGAGACTGAGAGTATGTCATAATAAATCGCTGTGTATTTGGTATGGTATTATGCAATTTAAACCGGATCAATTGTTATGTCATGTGTTATTGAGTGGGTAACGTATTATTCTCGTTGCATTTGTATTTTGTATTGTTAGTGAACTGTTTCTCTCAAATCCTGATTCCTGATGATTCTGCTTTCTAGTGTTTCTCGTATTGGTTGCTTGACCAAGAAAAAACGATAACAAACTGTCGTTGGAATGTTGTTCAGTTGTTGAATCTAACTGATAATGCTTTGCGATCAGACTGGTAAAGGCTCATATCTGGCTGGTGGGCTGAGGTGTGAAAGAAGGTCGACAGAAGAATGCAATCTTTGACAGTGAGAGTATTGCCTTTGTAAGTTGTCCGTCCGTCTGTGGCGTTGACGTATCGTGGCTGTATAGACTTGGTTACTTGGAAAAAGGAAGTAGTTACATCGCGTACATAATTTTAGCTTGAGCTTTTCGCTCCTCTGAGTCACGGCATTGGCCACATGGTACTAGAACATTTTCAAATTTCAGTTATTTATTTATCTTCGGCGTAACGTAACTAAGTACATTTATAGAGCGCATAATGTCGACGAGATGCTCTCCGAGCCTGAAGCGAATCTGAGACAGCCGTATGACGTCACCCGGAAGCACGTTTGTAAACGAACTTAAAATACATATCGCGCATTGTTCGCGGCGACAGTCATGTGTACGCTGCTCTTGTGATCATATTTGCATGTATCGTATTGTGCGGAGGTTGACTCGAGTTGCTGATGAGCACGCTGCGACGTGATGTGATTACAATGATGTGACGACGCGCACGTGCATGCGTGTGAAAACTAGCATGCGAATACGAACGCCGACAGTTGGTGCATCACTAATCGACGTGAGAATGACCTCGGGGCGAACTGGTCCGTCTGCGACATGCAACTCACGTCACTTTGCTGTTTTTCGCGCGCACAGCCGACGGCGACGCTTACGAGAGATGCGCGTTGACCGTCTCGACTTCCGCTAAAGCTGCTGCCGCCGCCGTATATAACGCGGCGTATCTAGCCCGCGCAAGTAGTTGTCAGACCGTCGCGCCATTGCGAGTGGTCCAGCGTTCTACCCCGAGCGAACTGAACGGTGTCGTAGTTAACTCTGCTCAGCAGGTGCGTGCTTTGCAGCTGACATTTGTCTTCCGGTTGTGTTTTAACCTCTTGTAGTCTTTCTGACTGTTTTGTAGCTTATGTCACTACGTCCCTCAGGTTACTGAGAAAGTCTTGATCGGATTCTGGCGAAATTTTGCCCACTGTGCCCAGTAGTGATCTGGGAAATTGGCCGAATTGGGGTTCGATAATACGAGGAGTTCGTTAACTGTCAAAATCCGACAATGTCGCCTGCTTTTATTTTGCATCGATTTTCACTGCGTAATGCATTTTGAGTGGGACAGCAATACGTCCGTAATACTAGGTCTATAAAACGTCACGTTGTCGACGATGTTCCTGATGGCCATATTTCAAGATGTTTGTGCTGATGGCTTGAGCCACTAACGTCAAGGCGTTAAGAGCACTGTGTACGGAATAATAGTGAGTAGTGCAGCTTATTGGCGTTAGTGAAGTTGGGGATGATGATGTTGCCGAACATGAGGCTAACAGTCTTAACTGACATTCCGCAGGTGCGCAGCTAACTGCAGGTATACATGCTGGTTGCGCGCAGGTGCTCACAACGCACAACAGACTGTTGTCCATCGCATCCTTACTTCTCCGTCAGTCAGTCAATTAGGCTTACCTTACTGTCGTCATCTGTTTGACAACTGAGTGCGGCAGGTGGCTGATAATTGCGACAGTTTGTGCACGACAGACGTCCGACTGACCAGCAGTTTGCCTTGGCGACGACCAGCGTTCGCCATTGCTGTGCGTTGCCATGGCAATGAGACAACAGCTTCTGCAACTTGGATGCACCGCTATTCTGCTCACCATTGGTGTGTATTAGACTATGCATTGATAAAGTAGCTTCGGATACTGGCTTCAGATAATAGATAATTGGCATAAGGGCCGATTTTTATTCCTGTAGGTTTTCTCTGGAGAAAAAAAATAATTAATATAGTTCTATTGCAATTCTGCAATTTTTGGCGAATAAGATGCTTAGCCAAGCTCACGTTCGTTGTAGCGCTGTGTTAGAAAAGAATCCGCTGAAACAAAAAAATGATGTCACAATCGTTTATTGAAGACAGACGATTGATACTTGTAAGATAAAACACTTCTCTCGTGAATGTTTTATTTCACACGTTTTGTTTAGCTCTATTTCTTGACAGCCACTAAAGAAACAATTTTGGATAAATTATTTTTTTGGATTTTATCATTATGTAATTACATTTTTTACTTTGATCGTTGTCGACTGTAACCGTGAGAGTCTAGGCTACAACAGAACCATTAACAGAAATATACAGGCTTGCCGTGGATATGGATATCCATGGATCTATCCATGTGTGGATATGAGATTAAGGCCGTCCTGTGGATATATCCATGGATATTATGCTGGCGCATCTGCTAATTAAACTGAATACGTATATGCTCTGTCGCTTTTTAATTTTTTTCCTGTCTGTCGTTTTTAATCTTTATTTTTTTTCGTTTGATTATGCTATATGAATAATCAGTGACATCATCATGTCATTATTTAGTTAGCCAAAATTAATTTATTAGCATTATAGCAGCAACAGATCTTGATCTTCGGTGATTTAGTGTTGTTGGCTGGGCAACAAAAGATCCATTTGTGAATTTATTTTTTAATTGTTTTCGTCAAATGGTAACAAAATTGCAAACGTGTGTTCGAGGGCTGACCCATTTCTGACGCCATGTTTTACACTGGCTGAATGTCACTGACCGGATTAGGTTTCGGCTGTGCATTTGGGTAGCACAAATGTCAGTATACTGAGTATAGCATGGCTCCTGGATGCCTGAGCCCACAAACATCTCTGATTTGCAAATCACGGTCAACTACACGTTCCGCGGATCAGGATATCAGCCTACCTACTAGTCTATCTATTTGGAAGGCTCTTCCAAACATTCTTAACACACTTTTTGCCTTCTTTTTAGACTCCATCAAAAACATTTTCTATTCTCGTCCTACTAGCACGCCGAGCGCGTTCGAGCTTAGTACAGTTAACGCGATACATAAATTATTTAGTCACTCACAACTTTGATAGATTACGACGTATGTTTGGTGGTGGTGACGCAGCGCGGGTGACCGGTGGCCAAGGCCCAGAGAAATGTTACTTGGAGGTGGCGGCGGGTAACTGTAGCGAGCAGTTACAGCGCTGGTACTTTGACAATCGTACGGGACTGTGTCAGCCGTTCACATACACGGGCTGCGGAGGCAACGACAACAACTTCAACTCCACGGCGTACTGTTACCACGCCTGCAACGCTTCCACCGGTCAGTATCACATCAAATATGCCTATTTATAATGCCGCCGGCCTAGTAAACCCTATCACGGGTCTTGCCCGTCTGTCTGCACGTACGACCTCCCAGGCCTAACTGGAAAACAAAAAACGTATGAAAATTAGTGTGAACGTTTTACTGTTCAATAGGTAGCATGTTAGGGTTCGGATTCTGGTTAGAGTTGCACAGTTGCAGGCGGACGGCCACACAATATATCGGCACTGGGCTGATATATTTTTTAGTATAATATATGCTATCATGAATGGTCAAAGTGTCACGGTGCAGCAGATATAAAGATACAGTCAAATAGTGATTAAACGGATGAACAAACAAGCATATTTATTAACAATATGTTGAATATTAAATTTTTCTATAGATGTGCACCATGGTAGGTCGACAAAATCTCGTCCCTGTTTAGTAGCTGATGCGGATATGTGGGCCACAAACCGTCAGACTATGCGTAAAACACTAACAGGAGGCACAGAGTAACAGAGTGGGTGCTATTGGTCGATCTTTAATTTCTGTGAAAGTGTGTCGACTCGAGTACTGTCATGTCCGATGCCTTTTGAAGCGTTACACCACCGAGCCAACCGCTATAGATAACCAGGAAATTTGAACTCGCTAAGTGCTGTCTAATTATTATTATAAGCCTAAATCAAATTATGGCGCCATGAACACATTTCTTTCTAAGATCGCCGGTATACGTACGTGTGCATGTGCTGTATATACATTGTGCAGATGGCGGCCATTCGTACTCTATTGAGGATTCGGCGGAAAAACTGAAAAGCCAGCAGGTATAAGGCTTCCTTATATCATGATCGTCTACACCCGGCTTCGTCATCCGAACGAGCACGGTCAAATCAGTGGCGCCCCTTATTGACTGGATGCATGTCAAAACAAGTGAAAATTTTGCACGAAAGTGCAATATTTTTGCATAAAGTTTTCAAAAATTTTCTGGGAAAGGGGCTTTGCTCCAGCCCCTTCCAGACCCTACCCCCTACTCTTCCGCTTTTTTATTCCATATTTCTGGATTTGCCACTGTGTCAAATGGCTCAGAAATAATCTCGTACACTTTGCAAGATAAGTGCAAGATTTTTTAGCGCCGAAAGCGTTTATTTTTTTTGCAAACATCGCTACACGTGAAATAGTAACGAAAAACAGTAATACAACAGCACAACAGTATCATCTGTAATCATTCTATCACCTATGTTATTTCAGGTAGAAGGATCGCTCGGTGTCAAACAGTGATGTAATGTGTAAAGCTTATATTAGTAAGTGCTAGGAAAATTTTCAGAACACTAAAACATGGTCTTTAAAGGAAAAACAAACGTTTGTAAACGCTAAAATAAAAACTGTTTAAAAAATTTTTTACTTGCTGAGAAAACAGCGAAAAACTTTAGGGGTCTACTTTTTTGCCGCACCCTGTAGATCTAAATGCAAAATCTGCTATCTTTTTTGTCAGTAACACTTCGATTTTTTGTACGTAATTATTTCAAACTGCCGCCATTTTTACGTAGGCCGTTCAACGTTAGACAAAATTCCACAAACGTTAAAGTCGCGTCTTAATGAAAAGTTTGAAACAAGCTTTTATAAACGTTTATTGCAACCGTGGTGCAAAATGACAGGGTGTCGGCGACGGTGCAGAAACGACGCCGACAGATTTTAGCAGACAAAAACCGCCCCAGTTCACTACGCGCCAGCCGACGCTTATTCGCAACCAACCAGGTACACTCTATACAACAAGAATAAAACACAGTTTTTGCTGAGGTTTGTGCTTTCCGAGTGCTTTAGTAATTTCTATAACGCTTTTCTTCCGTATTTAGCATAGCCCACAATTCTGTAGTGAATTACCAGTATTTGTAAAAGTGGTTTTGGAAGTTGCATTGAGCACCTTGTGCCGCGTTCGTCATTGGTGTGGCTATTACTTTGTTGAAGGCACGGGACAGCAGCAGCAGCAGCAGCAACCACGTCATCCCGCAGCTGGCAGTCAAGACAATCGAGCGGTGAATAATTGTCTCACAGATTTCATAATTACTCCCAAATGTTGGTATTTATTAACCAATATCTGTGTAGCCTATTACATACAGTAGGACTACTTCAGTTATACGACAGTTCGGCGCAGTTGGCAGACGCTAATCAAGTCTGCATATAGGCCTAGATGTACGACAGTGGTACTTTTCAAACAATCCCGTGTCGGTACCCTTTGCAATCTGCCTTCGTCACCTACGAAACTGTGTGTGTGAAATGTTTCTGGTTTATCGATTTTTTTGGTTTTCTCATGCGTTAATTTTCCGTCCGATTTTCTGCAGCTGGCAAGTTAACTCGATAGTTGGAAACGTTTTATAATTTTGGCTTTCGAGTAACCAAGTTTTCGCAAAATCGACGGCTTTCTTGGCGAATGTTCGCTCTATGAACGTATGCTATATTTACTAACTGTTTTTGTTTCTGCTCACTGGAATTGTCGGTGTGTTTGGCCAGAAGCGACGAAGACGCGACGTGCGTCGTGAAGTTCGTCGTCGCAGAAAAACAAGCGTCGATCAGGTGGGAGAACTAACCATAGATGTAAAAACGTTTTATGTTTTTTTTTATAAAAATGTAAAAAAGCATGTTTTTATGTTTTATGCTTTTTTGTTTTTATGTCGTGTTTTTGTTGTTGTTAAAACATAAAAGTACAAAATTACAAATACGTCGTATGATGCATTTCTTATAGATAAATGGTTGCGCTGTGATTTATGGCTTTGTTAGAGTTAGACGTACTCATTTCTTGGACAGAGCGAGTGTTTTGTAGCAGTATTATTGACTTTTTTGATTCGTATTGACAGTGTTTTTTACTTGAATGAATACTGTAGTTTAATGTTTTTATGCATGTTTTAAGACATTTTTATGTAAGTGAAAAACATGTTTTTTAATGTTTTCTATTTACAAATTAATGTTTTTAACATCTATGAAACTAACGCTTTCTCGGACCATGCGTCCAAGACGTGTGTAATTCCGCCTTTTATAGGATAGGCCGAGTAGGAGCATTGACAGTATTTCTTAAACTGTCATTTCTGACTTAAATGTTACCACACTGATACGTTTAAAAATAGGCTAAAATCTGCTGCGTACGGTCGTGCTTTTTGCAATGACAGGGTGACTTTCCCGCATTTGCAATTCTTCACTGTTACAGTGAATGACTTAACATAGGCCTACTGTGGATGATAAACCGTATAATAAATAAACAAATAAATGATAAGCGGATAGCAAGGAATATGGTCATTAGTCAAACAGCGCAACCTGCGTCGATCGAGTCGAGCGGCTGCATTAAACAGCGACAGTGTGTTTGGAACTTTGGGTAGGATGCGAAGTATGACGTCAGAACGGAAGACGAATTCGACGAGTCTGCGCAGTGGAACGATGACTTGAGGGCGAAGACGTACACGCCCGTAGGACGCCGCGGGGCGTCACACCGGTACGACGACGAGTACAGCGGCGGCGGCGGCGGCGCTGACTACTCGTACTACTACGACGCAGATGACGTTGGAAACAGTCTGCGTCAGCGGAGTCGCCGAGGTCGTGGTGACGTGGTGACTGAGTTGCTCGCTCAGATGCAGCTGACTTCTGCTCTGATGGAACGATTCGTCGCAGCGGCCACCACCAACCTACACAATACACCCACCGGCCGGCGCCGCCCCACACCCAAGAACGCCCACGACGTCGGTATGTCAGTCAAAAATCATGTGTGCCAGATTGAGTTCAACGGAAACGTGTTTTAAAAGGTTGTCTGGCGTCACCTGTCATAAAGGGATCACACAGTGTTTCCTGCTGTGACCTGACATAGGTGAACGTGCGCCACCTTAACTATAGCCAGGCAGACCGATACTCGATTTACCTACCCCGGAGAAATGGAAGGCTGAGTTGACCCAGGCGACTGGTTACATACCGAGATGGTTTACCTGCTTGCAGACAGTCACCCCTTGGTGTAGTAACGACTTCACTTTATCGGAAGTGGAGCTCAAGTCATCATACATCATTATCATAATTATATTCGTCCGAGATAACAGTTGACAGAGCGCAGCTTTTTACAATGCATGTTTCATTCTGATATTATTGTATATCACTTTTCGTAGCGGTTTGACTATATTTGCGAAACAATTATCTTGTATTGTGGAGATGGGTCAGTGCCGGCGACGACCTCGACGGCGCCACGGAAGACATCCCGAGCAGTGTCCGACTACTTTCGTGCGCGCCGACCGACGGCCGACACCGAGTCATTACGGACGGGGGCGAGCCGAAGTAGGCACCACCCACAGAAGAACAGCCGACGACGAGGAGACTTAGCCGCCCGAGAGCACGAGCGCAGACTGCTGCATGTCACGCTACTCGGCCGTCTGGAACGAGTTCCGCCAGACGACCGTCGCGGCGCCACACCGCAAGTTAGCGGGGCCGCGGGCACTGCACAGAAACCGGCAAAAGTTCGTCCTTCTCCGACTTCACGGAAGAACGACGCCAACGTCGACGACACCAGCGAAGTTCAGTCTGAACAACAGCAGCAACAACGGCTGAAGGTCAGCGCATCAAACACTACTCCGGGAGACCACCACGAAGAAGACCCCGACGACGACGACGACATTGAGATAATGGGCGATCGAATTCGCACGATCATCGCCGACCCCGACTCCTCGTTCACGTATGACAACATTTCCAACGACGACATGGTTTCCCTAGAAGAGATGATGTCGCAATCGTCACAGATCGGTACCATGAAGCTGGTCGACAGCGACGACGAGGTACTCCAGTCACGATCACATTTGATGCAGCATCGCACCAAGTCATTAGTTAGCAAAACTTCACACTTAACTGATCGGACCTTCATTATGCGCTTGTTTTATAAGGACAGCTATTAGACGATATTCAATCATTCAATCAGTCAATCGAAGTATTTTGTATAGCGCCTTCCACACAGTCCTAAGTGGCAGCGCTTAACAATTAAAGACACTAAACCTGAACAGTATAATAAATCGATAATAAAGTCTTGAAAGCTGTATGATAAAATCTAAAGTCCGTAGGCGACGCTAAAGAAAAGTGTTTTAAGATTACGTTTACATTACATTACATTAAGCACAACCGCTGCTCATACATGAAAAAATATTCTAATAATTTGTCTTTACTTTCAGTTTTTGGCCTATTTATCCAACTCGCACTCGTCAGTTTTATCCAATAAACGAAGATGTTGATGAACAGAAAGTGGCGAGCGCCGAGGCCGAAGACAAGCAATCAGAGTCTGCAGCGGCACAGCCTAGCGACGGTGACGTGATGGCGAAATTACCGCGAGAACAACAGCAGGTTGCCGGAGCACCTGACAACACGGAGTCGGCACAAACCGCTGCTGCTGATGCTGGCGACTCGGCTGCCAAAGCAATCTGAGGTAGGCCATAATCATCAGTCCGCAATGCTGTTTTTACCGCGGGCGATGCGGAAATAGTAATCCGCTAACTTTCGTGCATTCGTAACTTTGTCAAGAATAATATTAATCGATTTCGGGCGATTTTCAAAATTCCTTCTTTGGCCACTTCAGTAGTAAGTTTGATATAGAAACCACCGCGCCCAAAACACACCATAGATTTTTAGTGGCATATTGCATACTGTTGACAAAAAAACTTTAAAACTACGTTAGTCGCACTAATAGAGGCCGAACATGATGTTAAATACTAGAGGCAATAATATAACACGCGACAGTTACAGTGTTTGCAGTTTCATGACAACTATATCCGCATATTTTATGTTACAGATTCTCAAAGATGTCAACCTGAGGCAGAAAACGAAGACACTAAACGTCCGTAGCAACGCAACGCTATTATAGAGTATAGACCTATTGAGACATTTGCATATAGATATGGCGACATTTGCATATGGCATTTAGGCCTACGCCTGTTTGAACACCGTTCGTCTTAGCGTGACTTTTTCAATCAATAGTATCATCTTTTGGTTTTTAGCTTATAGTTTTATACAGCGCTTGTATGACATTTTTGTGTACAAGCTGTTTTTTTTCCGAATTCGTGATTTACATGTCAGCTGTTTGAAGTTTGCCAGAACTTTATCTGCGTTTATTGTTACTAGCGATTAGACCATCGTGGTTGTTATATCAACGTGCTTTAAGTTATTAACGAACGAATGAATAAAACATCTTCGTTGTGTGTTGCAGCAAATTGCTAGATTATCACATAAATACCAACTAAACTTTTGAAAAACGTATATGTAAAAAAATAAAAATTTTAGCAACACTATGGCAAAAGTGATTTCGTGCAACGAGTGTTCTTGTGTTCTTGGAAGTTCATTCAGATGAATATGGCGCAAATAGTTAGAAAGTTAATGTTTGGGGCTTTGGGCACAGCACGTATACTGTAGGCGTGGTGTATTGGTAACGCGTCTGATCCGACCAGCGAAGTTACTGTACGCCGGGCCCGGTTAATACTGCGATGGGTGACTGCCTGTGGGCAGGTAAACCATCTCGGGATGCAACCAACCGCCTAGGTCAACTCAGCCTTCCATCCCTCCGG
>Ga0056128_1006226_pt1 | contig 15068 bp, 8 predicted proteins | sample WorMetLIZISLAND2_FD_71113 | JGI IMG/M metagenome (GOLD analysis project Ga0056128, IMG submission 71113) | Marine gutless worms symbiont microbial communities from Max Planck institute for Marine Microbiology, Germany - Olavius geniculatus... ...
CAGCAGCCGTTATCAGCAGGCAGCGTCATTTCTGCAGCCTGAGTTAGCGTCGCGGTAGTGCACGTTTGTAATGAAGTTGTTGACTCTGAAGTTGGTTGATAGCAAGTTTTGTCACTGTTTATGACAAATAAGGCAGCTAGGCTAAAAAGCCTATTTTTCTGCATTTCTCTATTTTGGTGTGGAGTAAAGTAAGAATACGAAGAGTGTTTTATTTTATGGTGTCAGTATTTGGGCGAAGTGGACTATCAGTATACTGTCAGTTGCATGTTGTTTTTTATAATGTTGCCAACAAAATATTATGAACATATTTTTAATTTTGTTAACCGAAACAGTGTTAGCTTTTTTCACCTCGAATACAATAAAAACGGTTTTTTCATGACGCCATAATTACGTCAGCTCTACGAAGTGACATGGCAGCGTAAAGAGAAAATATTTCAACTGTTTAATAAAGTGAATACTCAGGACGACTCATACCAAAAATTATGAAAATAGGTTAAGGTTTGACAAAGATATGTTGAAAAAACCGTAGGCTCTTTTTTCCCGACACTGTACAGTTTGGGTGAAGTGGACTATCAGCTAAAGTGAAGCCACTTTTATTTTTTGAATAGCTCCGCGAAACATAGGCGGATTTTAACAATTTTTGGCGTCCAACACTAAGAAGAAACTTGATGCAAATAACTATAGTTTTGCTCACCTCACCTCAATACTGTCGTTACAATACCTTGTGAAATGCAGATGTCATAGTTTGCCCATTTACAACAATGAATTCATCCTGAGTAGCACATGCCAGCTCAGAAATGATTATTGTGACAGACATGACTGCCGATTATTGTATCTCAAAAAGTCACGTGTCGCATCACATCATCTTTATCACAGCATGTGCTCAAAATGTCCTCCAGGACGAACACAAGCGGTAGACGTCGATGCAACTCGCCAACAGCATGCTCAATAACTGCATGACTCACAGCGGCCCACTCGCTGTTGATGTATAATTTTAGTTCGTCAACATAAGATCTTAAAATGAACACGATTAATGGTAAACAAGTAACAATTTTCAATGATTTTGTGATTTTAGTAATTTTCTGAGCCAAATAATGTGCTACCCAGTACGAACTTATCGTTATAAATGGCCAAACTACGAAGTCCACATTTCATTAGGTAGTGTAGTGACAGCATTAAGGTGAAGTGGGCAAAACCAGTCATTTGCATTCAGTTTCTTCTTTGTGTTGCATGCCAATGTTTCACAAAGCTATTAAAAAAATAAATGTGGCTTTATTTTAGCTGGGCGACCTGTACACGTGGAGTTTCATTATACCAGTCACTCGAGGCATTTAGTTAGCATTGCCTTGAAAGCATCAGGGCGATCACAAGCAATTAGTTCATACAGCTGGCCACACCGAGAAGACATATTGCACTGTTATGTACAGGATAAACACAACAACACGTGCTTGAAAAGATGTCAGTGAATTGGACAAAGAAAGACTACTAGAATGTCACTTGGTATACACTGTTTCTGATATCGCAATTAACGAGTTGTTAACCCCGTTACTGTCATCATCCATGCTGCATTATATATTGATTTTGCCACTAAGGCAGAACAGTTCAACGATGAATACAAAATCAGAACAATACGAAACATACAATGTCATATATTGTAAAAAAAATTTTACTATATACATACAACCTGATTATGAATATTTTACGCTGCAAATACGAGAACTTAGTCAGAAGACCAGCCTACTCATGGTCTGCATAGACAACTGAAGTTTTTAAAACCTCTCCTAATGCCATGTCAGTGGCATGATAATAATGATAACAACATTCTAGTGAGCTGCATTTAAAAGCATGCATTTTTGCGCCAGAATGACCCTAAGTCACATTCAAGCATATGGGACTTCAAAAAAATTCCCCAGTGAATATTCATGGACTACATGAGGTGGGGAGATGAAAGGGAGGTTAAGTAGAGGGAAATGAAAGAATAGGACGGGAGGGTTTTGGGAGGAAAGAGACAAGGAAAAGGAATACAGAGAACTAATTTATGTACTGCATTCTGCCCACGAGTACACTGTTCAACAGTTTTACCAGACACCAAAATAATGATTTTCTTGACTACTACTGCATGCAACTTCATCATATCATCACAGAAATCACGGCTTGTGCAATAGCAACAAGCTGTTGTATAAGCGACATGCCAAGTCAATGGGAAGGCTGAAATTTAGACCCCCCACAGCTCCCACATTTTCAACCGATCTTCCTGAAACTCAAAACCAAGAAAGATATCTGGAATACGACGCCCCATGCAAAATTTGGTTGACATGGGATGACGGAAAGGGGGTCTGCGAAAATAGCAAATTTTGGCTTACTTTTGGTTCTTTCTTTTTTTGTATTCACCTCATGTCCAGCTCACATCGTAGGACCGATTGCAACCAATGAAGGCTCAATATGTGTGTTTCTGCATAAGGTAGGGCCTTTTGGGGGTCGTGATGATAAAAAGTAATGTTTGGAGGTCTAAACTCCCCAAAAACACGATTTCTGGGGGCCCAAAAATAGTTAAAACTGTTGTCACCATATTTAAGGGCTATAATGCACCGAATTTGATTTCGGCTAGAACTCCACTCCATACCCCGCTAGGGAGCTCACAGCATTCCCCCAGACCTCTTAGGTTATATTTATGTGTTTTACATCTAAGGAGAGAAACAACAGGAAAAGGGGAAGGCGAGGGAAAGGGGAGCCAAGAGGAAGTGGGTGGGAGAGGAAGAAACGAAAGGGGAAAGAAAAGAAAAGGGAGAAGAACCCCAAATTCACATTTCTGGCTGTGACACTGCATGCACAATTAGAACAGGTCTGCCAACTGGCTAAAGCCAGCCCTGCACTGAACTAGCATATTTCTTCTAGCTGACTGCACATTATACAGCTTACCGTGTATAAACATACCAAACACAACTATCAGTACACTGGCACAAACTGGTATAACGTAGGTGCATATGCCAGAAAATCTTAGAAAATCTGAGTACATACACTTTACACCAATATGAAAAATATTCACACAGCTATGTACAGTATACGATGGTCAATTTTGCCATAGATTGCAAGAAAGCTGAAAGCCGAAGTCAGTCTAACATCTTTGCGTAGAAAAGTAATAACATGACAGCAGCAAGCTGCAACCAAACAGCAATTAATATGATAAAAATGTGATACCAAAATATTCATTGTGAATACAGCATTAGTAACTATCTTTAGCATATCTCAAAAACATTTTAGCATTTACAAACCATGAACTTCATAAATGGCAGAAACAGTCTCCCATTACCACAAAGCTACAAAAGCTATTACTACCACAAGAACAACTGTTACTTTCAAAAAGTTTCCTAAAGCAAGACCTGTAAGTGGGACTCGTTATCAAATAAACTCACAGTTACTGCAACCAATGCTTAATTGCAGCTAGAAATATGTAGTATTTTATCAATTTAATATTCAATCAACCAATGTAATGCAGCATTATTATATTTTAATGAGGCACTAGTCTACAGTTATGATAACGATGATCACATAGCTGTAATCTCCAAGAAAAAACTTAGGGAGCTGCTGCAGGTTTCACTGCAGGCCAGATGCCTTTGAAGAAAATCAATAGCAGCAAAGTTCTGGAGGAAAATGAACTATGCAACTGAAATTGATGGTCATAAATTATTGTCCTTGACCAAAAAAAACTCATTAAACACATATGACACAAGCGAATGCACTGGCAGTATAATGATGTCAGATGGTTTAGACTGCAGGTGAACTATTGCTATATCAACACAAATGCACTATTGCAGAGCAAAAAGGGATGAAGTTGTTGAGTGCTGTACAGGCAACAGTCAATAAACATGTGCCTGAAAAAACATGTACCTAACTAGCTACAGAGCATATAATGGCTAGCTACACTCGTAGTATACGAGTATTAAAACAACAAAATTTTCACTGCACAACAGCACTGCTACTGCAAGCAAAAAAAATTGTACCCAGCCTGTAAACACGCAGAAATCAGAAAAAACACACTGCAATTTTGCTAACATGCTTACCGCAACGACAGCGACGACTAGACCGATTGTAATCAGATATGATGAAATACTGTACAGTTTCTCATTGCCTCTGTCATAGCAGCCCTACACAGGCACACACATACATTGCTTACGTGGCCAATCATCTCTGCAATGATCATCTGTTGTGTAGTTTACTGTGCGAAACCTTCTTGCTAACTTAATCTAAGATAAATTTAGTAATTAACACGGTTTTAGATATATACATATTAACAGAAAAAAATAATTATAACCCATCAAAAACATTATGGTTTTTCCGGCACAAACTGCACCATACTATTGCCAGAAAAAAATCACAGATGTGATCAAGATTGTGCAGTAGTTACAAAGACCATGCAATGTGGGTTAATTATACATGCTTTTTACGCAAAAGCAGCTACTGCTTTCAGCGCGTCTTAGCCATCGCAATTCTGTCCGTCCGTCCGTCTGTCACACGAGTGAATCAGTCAAAAAATGGTGCAAGCTAGAATCACCATATCTTCACCGTTGGCTGCCTGAAAGACTCTAGTTTCAGAAACTGTAAAGCTTTTCCATAAATTCGAAGGGGGTCACCCCAAACGAGAGTGCTAAATGAGAGGGGGTGGGTAAAATTTGCAATTTTTGGCCAATAAGTCGCTGTATCTCAGTAACGGTGCGAGATAGGGCCTAGGTTACTATTAATCACTAATAGGAAGTCATACACTGGCTCTCGATTGGCGCCGAATTCAATGACCTCGAATGACCTTGAACGCCAAGATAGGGGGTTTTATGGATTTTTTTTGGCGATTTTGGGCTGTGAGACACATTTCAAGAGCGAATTGCACCAAAACCAATTGAGATAAACATGGACAAGCTGCACATGAAATTTTCAGCATTAAACGTAGATTTTGACGGTCCAAGTCTCGACTATCTAGGTTCAAGGAAACTTGCGCACGAGAGCATCAAAGAGCGGTACCCCCGCAAAAGTCATTATTTTACTGTTGTCCAGTAACTGCTATAGGCTTTCGCTCGTCTCGTGAGCATTAGCTCAAATTTCTTGTTTTGAAAACCTATCATGATATATATATATATATATGTCTGCCAAAAACTATAAGAATTGGTTAACATATGCTGAACTTATGATATAATTATATGCTTGTGATACATTTGTGACATTCACAATGACAATGGTGTTACAGTAGGGTATAGTTATACCAGTATTACAAACTTCATTTCTTATACATTACAAGATAACATCATCAAATACCAACACAAACAGAATACTGTAACAGTGTAATGAAGAATACCTTATAGAAGAGACCTATGTTGTCGCTGTTAACCACACTAGATTGTTTAAATGGTGGTCCAAGGGTCCACGTTTGACACATTTTCTGATTGATGTATTTACCATATTGGTCCTTCTTGCAGCAAGAAGCTGGTACAAGCGGTTTATTAGCCTCTACACACACATCACACAAAAACACACACACTGCACATATGCATTTTTTTCTTTGCCAATGGAACGAAGTGAACATTGGAGGAGTTTATGAGATTAGTCGTTCTGTCCATCGTTGTATGTGTGGGTCCGTCTGTGTACACGATGACTGATCATCATCTCCACGTGTCATACGCAACTGGCAGGAACAGTGGCGCCCTCCTGTAAAAACTCCTACATCGGTGGAGATATGCACTCTCACGAGCACCTTCTAGTTATTGTTTTTTTTGGTTTTCAATTCTTAGCTTTCAGCACATTTTTTGATTAACGTGGCCTATGTGTTTGCAGTGATTATCAACATCATCATAACTGTCGACCTGGTTGGTCATACCTTATAATCGTTAAACTGCCATCCATTTACTTTGACATGAACTAGAAGATATTTTCTCCATTCGTGTCTACAGTTGCAATGCAAAGCAACGTGACAAATGGAGAAGATGACTCCAGATTTGCAGCTGAATAAAAATACATTAGTTTTGAACATTTGTTGTAACTTTTGACTATACATAATAAGCATCTCAGAGTTTACAGCTGTCACGATGGCCGGTGGTATGGCTGCCTGCTGTTCTTGACCGGTACGACAGACCACAGATGGCATTGCACATGGAGCTATAAACAGATTTATTTGTACTTCAGTGCATGTAGACTACAACCTGCTGAGCCACTAGCTTCGTCCAGCCTAGGTCAGCCGTATCCCACGATCATGGACCCTAGGGATGCTAAGATATAGGCCTAAACTGACTAGATAGCTGCTGCAGTATTGAGTTACACAGCTGCAGACTGCATGTTTCCTTTGCTGCCTGGCTCTCGCCTGACTCTAACAGTCATTAAAATGAGTTTGCAGTGTTTGTACAGGGCTGCTGAGAAACTACAAATCGTACTTTATGCTAGAGCTCACATCAACTGCGCTGCTGGCCGTGAGTTTGATAGGATATAGAAGCAAATATTCGTCTTTGGCAGCGTCACAAGGATTGCCTTCAGATGCTACCCCACTCAAAAATGTTGTTCCTGCTTCCTGTTTTTTTTGTTTACACATATACATCTGCAAAAAGAAATTTGAAGTAGATGTACAAATATTACAAAATGTACTCCTACGTATAATATGCACCACGAATTTTAAAACAATTTTAAGGGTAAAATAGTACGTATTATGTGAGAGATTTTGCGGTAGTTGGTTCGACTCAATCCACTTGGATGTATGTTGGTTATTAGATGGACAACCCATCTTGGTACCTAGTATTCATAAAACCAGTCACTTAGGTTAACTCAGCCTGGCCTCCCTTCCCAGGATAGGTGCCACTGGAGTGTAAAATGGCACATTGTGCAACGCACTATAGCTTGTACGATGATAAGTTAGACAGCCATACAGAAACATTTACAAAACCAGCGGAAAATTTTTCACGTTTCTTAAAAGAACAAGTCAAGCTAGAGGAATCATGTTACCAATCAAGTTGAAGGCTATGAGAACACTGTCACACATGCAGAGATGTTTAGGTGGCTTAGAAAATGTTAGGAGTAGGCCTATATACTGACCGAAAATACCAGTCTGATTTGCAAACCACTTTGCACCTCTGTAGACACCCCAGCCACGTTCATCAACGCCACAACAGTACCACTATGACAGACAATATCAGACATATGACGGAAAATGCATGTTTTACATACATTGCACAAAGGGACAGTTCTGAAAATGATTAGCCTCAATCATTGCAGTGAACGGTGGTCATGATAAACATCATGTTCCAGTGTTCAACATCACCACACTTCACTGCAGTGATCGAGGCTTACCATATCCAGAAATGTTTGACTGCTCAATCAGTGTAAAGCATGCATGTTCCACCCTGTATATCAACAACCTAATGTGCAGAAAAAGACTGATACGTTGTAGCTAGCTCGCCATAGAAGTAATCTTACTTATTTGACTCTTACAATGCACTATACATGAACAATTTGGAACAAGCAATCTTAGTTACCAGTACCTACTCATTTTCTTGCTTCAGCACCAAAATCAAATCCTCTGTATAATGAAATTATACTGCAATTTACGCAGTGATACAAAAATAGATCCACAAGATGTTTCCAGCTTTTCCACATGAAAACAACTTAAGCAAGATCACTGCCAAAGTCGAACGTTTTTTGTAGATCATACAACCTTCCTATATCAAACTCGCCAAAACAGCACAACTATCAAAATTAAATTGATTTACGATATAACAACAGCAACGAACCTTCTGCTGGGCCATATCCCAACTATCTGTGATGATCTGGTTTCTGGTTTCATTCAGATTGACGCCATAGTAGTCCTTAATAATCTCATACATGTGTGACCGCAACTGCTCTGTCACCTGTCGATGGCAAAACACACCTTTTGTCTTCTGCCCAACATTTATTATCAATGCACAATATATTTTCATTCATCTCACAATAATTATACGATATAAAATAATCCTTCATCAACTGTAATAACGCAGATACCCAGACCTGAGCCAAAAAACACTGGTTAGAGCATTTCAGTTTACACTGTGAACAAAAAAAGTAAGCAAGAGGTTTTTGTCAACAAATGCATCACTTTCTGAAATTTTTCACCGGCAACAATGTAGCAATTTGAGTACGTCGTTTAACCACCACTACAGAAGTCACAGACATGTAGGATGTAGCAGTGCAGCACTGCATTAACAACGAGAACTTTAAAGGTCCATGGCCACGGTCAAACTCACTCATGCAATTTATGTAGATTTAATTTTGACATTTAACCTTGCATATATATGTCGATTTGAGCTTCATAAATATATGAAATTAATGTGTGATTTCAAACGAAATGCGGCATTACGTTACGTTATGCGAAATATTGTAATCTATTAGTGCCCCCGGTACCGTCATGACCCTAGCCCATATACATCATAAATATTAATGACCTAGCTGACCACGTCATCATTCTAGGCTAGGCCATTAATATTCATGACGTCTATAAGCTAACTCATGACGTCACTGGGAGCCATGATGGCGGCGCGTTTTCTATGTCGTTTTCGAGGATCGTTGACTTCAAGGTAAATTTATCCGTGTTGACAAAAAGTGGGCGCCAATATTACTGTCAAAGTTATCAGAAAATTCTGCACTTTTAGGAAAATTGATCAAATGTATACGTTTATCTTGGTGTCCATGGACCTTTAAGTCAATGGCAAAAATTTTAACCCCCATGAAATCAAAACGTCTTAAATGATCAGTGGCTTCTATCCCTATAGCTGGTGGGTGCAAGCTAAAGCTGCACCCAGTAAAAAATAGGGGGAGGGGAAAGTTTTGATAAGGTTTTAGATCAAAACTCCCCCACCCCTATTTTTTTACTTCCCCCTATTTTTCAATCTGCACCTTTAACAAAAAACTTCCCCTATTTTCACTGGGCAATCTACACCTTCAACAAAACTTCCCCCTATTTTTTATTTCCCCCTAATTTTTTCAAATCTGCATCTTTAACAAAAATTCCCCCATTTTTCACCCTAGAGGGAAAAGAAGCCCGCAATGGAGGGGAAAACTTCAGTCAGAAATTGGCGGGAACCTCAGCCCAAAACTGGGGGGAAGTTGAGCCCAATTTTGATTCCAGATTTGGGGGGACAATAGCCAAGTAAATGATTGCCAAAAATAATGACACCATCAATTAATTCTCTAAAAATGTTCACGTAATTCCATTCAAGGGAAACAAATCTGTGAAATATATCAAAAAAAATTTTTCTTATCTATGCATTTTGTAAAAGCTCACCCAGCTTTTGAACACAATGGACATAGCCACTCCGCCTGATGCAAGTAAGTAGACAATACACATACCGACAGCGTACTACAAACAGTGAATACATGTGATAATTTATGGCAAATAAAACAAAATTGCAAAATACAGAAATAATCTCAATTATTTATTGTCAGTTTTAAACATATCATAAACCTATAGTGCTTTATTCTCCGTATACCATACACGGATCATGTAGCCAACGCCACAGTTCGATTTTGAGCTGGCTCACCACCGCAGCTGTCTCAGCTAATTCAGAGAAGTTGGCTTCAACTCTTCGGTCACGTGGCAAGGATGGATGCATTACTTGACATCTCCAGAGCACTCAAAACGACAATCCGAGGTCTGCCCATAGAGTGGAAGCGCCCTCCCGGACGCCCTCACCACACGTGACACAATCTAAAAGCAGATCTCCAGCCTCATAATCTTGGTCTCAACTCGGCTTGGAAATGCGCCCAGGATCGAGAACACTGGAAGCACCTCGTGGAAACCGCTATGCTCCAGCTCAAAGCATGCGCTTGATGATGATGATGATGATACTGCTTAATGCTTACCGTGATGCAATGCATTACTTACAGCTTAGAACATCCGCATCCGTTACATGTTCATGATTACTAGCACTGCTGGATTAACACTTTAACTTAACGCTTTAAAAAATTAACTGTGACTAAAAAAACTAACATCATGCACATGCATAAATTCTATGCAGCAGGAGTTCCAACATTTGATTAAACTGCGGTTATTTGACAATCGAATAAATTCAATCAATTATTATGTTGTGATGAATTTTCTAATAATTAATTTCTATGCTAGAGATGACATTATTCATTGTTCGTTGGCATGACTTAAATATGCAATCACATGTGATGATGCAATTAATGACTACATGACTGCATCAAACATTGCAAACAAAAGTGAGAAAAATTCCTACATGAAAAGTCACCCCAAAATGCAGTTGCTTAGTGCTTAGCGGTATAGATACACACAAACTGAGGCAAAATTTGAGCTGCCTTAATTGGGTAGGCAAGAAAAGTCCACAACAATTTCAGTTCTTTTACAGGAGTCCTACTTATAACAGAATTATTTTGTGAAAAATGATCTTGCTATGGCAAAAATCTCATCATACCGCAATAACTGCACGCTGGTTTTTGAGGAACACGCCCAAACAGCCAACAAGACAGAGCAGAAAAACGAGGCCACCAGCAGCGACCAGCAGACCACTGGAAATAGACAGCAACGGGGTCAGAAACACTTCAGTCACAAAGCTGAGCTGGTCAACACTCAAAAAGACTCCAGTGCCCAACGCAATGCATCCGAGAATCTGCAACGAAAAAGACACATAGGCCACTTACAACCATACACAAAACAGTAGTCAAACATATGGGCACAGATCACACAAAAAGATACACAACTAATACTAGAAATTTCAGCTAATGCTTACGAGATGCACAAAAGCCTATAGCAGTTCCGATTCAGTAGTTTAGCTGAAAATTGGGGTGTTCATGCTAAGTTAATATACAAATACCAAATTCTCTATCTGGATCGCATAACGATAGTTCCGTACGTGGCACCACCTTGTGAATGATATAGACTTGTGTCGCAGCCCGAAATTGCCAAAAAAATCCATAAAACCCTCTATTTTGACGTTCAAGGTCATTCAAGGTCACTGAATTTGGCGCCAGTCGAGAGCCAGTGTATGACTTCCTATTAGTGATCAATATTAACCTAGGCCCTATCTCGCACCGTTACTGAGATACAGCGATTTGTTGGCCAAAAACCGCAAATTTCGCCCACCCCTTCAAATTTTTTGCGTACCTCTAATTACATATTGCATTGGTGCTTTAAATCTGTGTAAAAATACTCCTCATCAATTGTGAGTATGCTACAATGACGCTTATCAGAAGATTTTTAGTTACAAGAGAAGTGAATCAGTGAAGGAAATTCAGTATTTCTGTGGTGACTTGTCTTTTGAATATTTGTGTGAGTTGTATCAGTGGAATTTCTACTCCAACATGCTTGGCAAGAATACTTATTTGGACTGTATCCTGAAGTACTTCAATCATGACAATAATTTCGTGCAGTACTTTCAGCTGAAGTACAATCCAAAAAACAATACTAGGACCTGCATGAAAACTGTTGTGTTGTTTCACTTTGAGAACTCGATCTCTGAATGTCAGTAACTGATTGACTATTGTGAACGATGTGCCTCTGTCTGTCCGTCTGTCCGCTGGTCTATCTCTGTTGTTTTATTACTGTCTTCTGCATACGTGCGAATAAAGAGTCATATTTAGCGCCCTTGTTCGGGGTGATCCTCTTCGAATTTATGGAAAAGCTTTACGGTTCCTAAAACTAGAGTTTTCTAGGCAGTCGACACTCGACAGTGAAGATTTGGTGATCCTAGCTTGCACCGTTTTTGACTGATCCACCCGTGTGACGGACGGACAGACAGACAGACAACAGAATTGCGATGGCTAAGACGTGCTGAAAACAGTAGCTTTTTTTGCATGCAAAAAACCTTTATCAGTAAGTTTTTCATGGCATCATTAAATACTGACCAATTTTGAAAACAACTTCACAATATACCTAGTGGAGTAGTGGTAAATATGCAATATACTTGCAATAAAAAAATAAAATAATAACAAAAGATCCTATCACGCAGCAAAGTCATGAATCATCAATTCACTGCAAATTAACTTCTGAGCATGTCAAGTGTTAAGTCACAGATAACACTAATGTGGCTGACTTCTTACAAACCATTCATTGATCCACAACTTTAAACATACAGTATGGATGTGAGATGAAAAGTTTCCATAAACTGCCAATGATTTTTTTCTAGAAAATTTCTGGTACAATAGCAGTACGTTTCATTAAAATATCTGCTCCGATTTTTCTTGAAAGCTTCTGCACAGTTATATTTAACAAAATTCCCCCAAGTTACAACCCTAAAACAATGTAATTACCAGCACAGTTAATACATTGTCATGAATTATGGCTTTTCGCCCCTCTGCCGTTTTGCCCCCTGGCTTGTTCGCCCCCCTGGCTGATCTTCCCCCACACTCTGGACGATTCGCCCCCTCCCGTTGAACAGACCACTGATTCATTATTGAGGCTTGTGTTTCAATTTACAGAAAGGCAACGAGTAAGTGTCACGTCACGACACTGATTAATAGTTACTTCAATTAACATTATACGTGACAAAAAAATGCATTAAGTGATCACTGCTCACAAAGTCAGTCGGTAAGGAAACGGCATCGAATAATGGGCCCGAATTCTTACAGGTATACTTCAGTCTAGGCCTAATAACTGCTTGATGAACGCCTAGATCTATAGATAGCACCTGACATCAGTGCAAACTACAAACATTCTAAGGCAAAAAAGCATATTAAAAAGCAAAAGGTGTCTCTGCCTCTCTTTATAATAAAATACATGTATAGGCCTAAGGATTTTATTTAATAATTAAACAAAGCATTAAACATTCACACAATCGTTTATTCTCATTATCATGCATAAACTGACCAGACCTAAAGACAAATATTACGTATAAACCTAGATGTTGAATTACCTTTATTCAACGAAAGCAAATCGTCCAAGGTAAAAGGGAGAATCAGCCAGAAGGCGAACAAGCCAGAGGGCAAACGTGCCAGGGGCAAATAAGCCAAGGGGCAAAAGAGCCAGGAGGTGAAAAAGCCAGGGGGCGAATGAGCCAAGGGCGAACCGGCAAAGGGGTGAAAAAGCCAGACACCATTGTCATAATGGTGGACTTCTCTCAAATGTGAAAATTTTAAAGAATTTTACACCTGTAAGAAATAATTTGTTTAAAAATTCTTATACGATGTGTCTTTCGATTATTTGTTGGGTCTCTGTATACAACAGTAGTATACAAAAATAAAATTTTACATTATGTTTGTGTGTGCTAGGGTGACGGCATGTGTGCTTGTGTTCTTTTCTTAGTTAACAGTTTTTTTGTGTTGCTTTTCTGCCGTATTGGCGAATAAACATACTCATTATGTGCATCAAGATGCTCATAAGCCTTTCATTACCATTAGCTGCATGAAATAAGTGTTAATTGCTAATTATATAACTCAAAATCTTAAGAATTATCAAATAATGTTATTTAAACACGGGTATGACTAATTACCGCAACGGACCGCAACGGACTGCAATGCACGACATTATTCAACTCCAAGGCATTATCAAAAATTAAAAAAAGAAAAAAAGAACGTATTGATTAGGGTTATGGTTACAAAATCGGGCGAGTAGACGACGAGTACAAAGACCTAATTACCGGCGGCACATTTGCTAAATGCTCACGGCCAACCAACGGGCGTCGTTTTGATGACGCCGCCTGACTGAAATCGGTCCCCAGTAGAAATTACCAGGCACACATTTCCAGCTGAGGCGACTTCTGACGTTCAGCTTAGCAGCATTTTAGCAATATCTCAACAAGTCATGCACATTTCCATGAAACACTCACACCTTAAGTGGGACAAACTTGGAGCTAAAAAGGTGAGCAGGGTTCGTTGCGGTCTGTTGCGGCTTCGTTGCGGTCCATTGTGGTAATTAGTCATACCGTTTAAACACTGCTATTCTCAAACTAAGGTATCATTCTGCATGTGTTACAGCACACGAAAGAAACGTTTTTAACTTACACCAAATGCAAAACTACCCAGTATCAGCACCAACTGCATGATAGCTGCAGCACCCCTCCGTGCAGGACCTTTCTTCGTCATTTTTGCTCTGCAAAAACAAAAACTGAAACAGTTGTATGACCACAAACATGCTAATGGTAGTAGTAGTAGTTGTTGAGTTGCTGTAGTCATGGTCATCATCATGGTAATCATGCTTGTACACTGTGTTTCAAAAAAACATCCCCAACGTTTACGACTGTAACTTGAAAACTTGAAAACGAAAATTTTATCAGATTCTGATAATTTTTGGTACAAATATTCCTGACAAAATTTGCCATCAAATGACTATTCAGTTACTCACCTCACCCAATGTATACTTCTGCACTAACTTGGAAAAGCAGATCAAGCAAAAAAATATGTGTTGAAAAATTAACTCAGTTTCGCTTACACATTCACCATCAATGCTCACAAACACTACTGAACATCATTTTACTCACCTGTAACTCACCCAGCCACTCAGTAGGCCATTACAGTAACCAATCCAGGTAAAAGTAAGCAACCGTGTAACGCCACTGTTGTCGAGCAATTTTGCTGACGGTTGCCAAACGTTACGTATTTTACTGCCAGATTAGCATCAGAATACGACGGTGTGAGGCTGCGAGCCCGTGGCATAATCAGAGCAGAATCAGTAATGGGGTGTTTACACGATCCAGCAAACGTCCAGCAATTCACTTGTATTCTGAATACATTTGCTGGAAGTTTGCTGGACGTTTGCTGGATAAGACGTATAATATTGTGATCACTTTCTAACCTATTTATTCATCACAGACAAAATCTACCTGATATTTTTGCAACTTATTTTACTGAAAATAGTCTCATTTATAATTATAATACGAGGGGGCAAACCAATTTACATGTCAGATCAATTCAGTCTCAGTTTGGAAAAAGATTAATTACATATAAAGGAAGTATTTTATGGAATAATTTACCTGATAATTTAAAGTCAACACGTTCGACAACTGAATTTAAGGAAAACTTGCGCCATCTACTATACTCTAGGTAGGGAGCCACTTAGGTTACAGTTACTGCTCTGTGTTTTATAGGTATTGTGTTATCATGTTATTGTGAAT
>Ga0056128_1006227_pt1 | contig 15068 bp, 5 predicted proteins | sample WorMetLIZISLAND2_FD_71113 | JGI IMG/M metagenome (GOLD analysis project Ga0056128, IMG submission 71113) | Marine gutless worms symbiont microbial communities from Max Planck institute for Marine Microbiology, Germany - Olavius geniculatus... ...
GGGGGGACGACATGGCTAAAAGTGGCAATTGTTGGGGGGATGCTTGCATTTGCGTCCCCCCAACCAAAATTTTTGGGGGGGACGCGTCCCCCCCGTCCCCCCTATAATCGCCGCCCCTGCCACTTTGGTGTTGCGAGAACAGGCTGTGTTGGCTTAGTTATTATAGAATCGTCCGTCCGTCCGTCAGCACCAAATTTTCGCTGTGGGTTGCCACAAAAACTTTAGCTTTTGCAACAAAATTTGGTTCCCCTGGGTGAAGAGATTTTTTTCTGACGAGGGCGTCAAAGAGGGGTATCCTCGAAAAGTCGTTATTTTACTGCTATTTGCTTGCATACTGTTATAGCTTTCATCGTCAGCAGTTGACAGTGTGCGTCGAGAGGAGACATTTGAGGAACGAGTTTGTTGATAATAACAGACTGAGACACCAGACACACTAAATGCATCAAGACCACTACTAATCCTAATACCACTATTACTACTAATAATAAACTAAGAAAATACTACGACAACTAAGCTTACTACTACTAGCGTTGTGTTACTATAACAAGCTGGGGGTGTGAGTGGCGACTTTATCAATAACAACAGACAACACTACTAGCCTACAGCCACTACAACAACGATAACAACAACAACTACTACTACTAGTCTACTACTACTACAGCACTAAATGCATCAAGCCGTCATGCAGAAGGCGGGACGAGGTCATAAAACATAATAGCACTTAATAGCATTAGCAGCGAGCTGTTGTCTATGACTGAAGACACTGTGCATTGTGTCTCGGCATTCGTGCATAATTGATGCCGGTGGCACTAAATCAGTTTTCATCCGAGTCTTACGTACGTGTGCCTGTAGTCAGCTGCTTGTGCGGACGTGCAGACGCCATTCGTCTTGCACCAGACTCAGGAGCCCGTTCTTACTTACTTATTTACTTACTTACCTGTCTGTAGATCAAGATACCAGTTCATTTTTACGCGCGACAGCTATGCTGAGCGCATCGATCTTAGTTATCGTAGAATCGTCCGTCCGTCCGTCATCACCAAATTTTCGCTGTGGGTTGCCACAAAACTTTAGCTTTTGCGACAAATTTTGGTTCCGCTGGGTGAAGAGATTTCCTTCTAACGAGGGCGTCAAAGAGGGGTATCCTCAAAAAGTCGATATTTTACTGCTATTTTGATCTAGCGAAAAACGGCTGCAGAGAGGCACAGACTTGTTTACCAGCGTACCGTGGTTAACAACATTGATAATCTTGTATGGCACTGAACCACTAACAATAAAGAGTTTTAGTATTTTTTTGCATTTGTTGGCTGCGGCGCACATTTCAACAACAAACTGCGCCAAAAACTAGAAATAGACCATAGCAACTTGCGTATGAATTTTTAAAGAATAAATCATATATTTTAACCGTCTGAATTTCGAAGTTCTAGGTTCAATGAGTCCTCCGTACTGAAACCTAAAATTTAGGTATAAGCACTCTTTCAAAAAGCATTATTATTATTTTATCGCATGATGCACACTAATTCCCCAGGTGGTAGCATCAAATATTAGGCCTATAATTTTTTTACGTCGTTTACATGTAGCAGTCCTTTGTACGTATAGTTTTATTTTGTAGTTTTTGTTAGCAAGTCCGAAGTAATTTGGTAAGAAGCGGAATCGCTATCGCCAGTGCGAGCAACTCGAGTAACTACTCGAGTACTTACTCGGTGCAGCTCTGATCGGTAGCGAAGCTGGTACGCCGCTGTTGTGGAGCAGATAGATAGCCGTAGCAGCTGGTCCCTCGACTCTGGCCGGTAGTTTAATTGAGTTTGTTGCATCGGTCCTTCGGGGCACTGACTGTACAGCTCTGACGTCACGCATCACGTGATCTACGCACCGCCTCCCTCCCCCACTCCTATAGGCATATAATACAATCAAATAGCACTGGCCACATAGACAGAATGATGACCCATGGCTAGAAATACAGAGGAGGGGAAGAAACGTCGAATAGCTGGGGGCCTTACCTTAATCTCCCTTCCTCTTAACATTTCAGCTTGATTTTATTATTTTTCTTTCAAAAATGTTAAACCTGGGCCTGGAAATCCACAATTTTGGGGAAATCTAGAGACAGAATTAAAACTGAGCACCCTTGTCTTCTTCGTCGGAGATTTGTAGCTGTCTGCTGGAAAACCGTAATTTTCTTTCCGTAACATTTAACCCACGTTTCCGCTCGTAGGGGCAGTTGCTAGTGCATTCCAACCTCAAGAATTTAAACAAACTTTAAAAAGTGACATCGTGAAAATAATATTGCTGGAGTCTGAAATGGCATCGTCCAGCGAGCGGTTGGCGAATAAGAGTGCTTGGCACTTTTCGACAAAGGAAATTATGACTGCTCAAAATTTTAATTTTGCCTATAAATTTTCCTAAAAACGGGGGGTTTTGGTCTTGAGTGGACGAATTTTTTTCTCGCAAAAAGATTTTCCGACAGTTTTCCAACAGCCCAAAATTTAGCGGAGGGACGATTGACACGGGTTAGAGAAATCCATATATATTATTTGAATAGCCCCCGCCCAATTTTGGATACCGATTTACACCCCAGAATACTTATGGACAAACAAATAGACGGACAGAGGGACGGGCAGTGATAGTTGTACGGACTGACATCTGGCGGGTAGGTCAGATCTGAGAAGTATATAGGCCTATATGTAGACGGATGTTTCTTCTTCGATGTTGGAATCAAAGAGACTGATGCACCATCACTGTACATTACTAGTGACATAACCTATAGGTGTATAGGCCGGAGCCACAGCACAGCGTTAGTTGGGGGCCAAACCGGAATTTGGTTAAACATTGGCGTTTTGGCTGAAGAGTAAATGTTGGTTTGTCGAAAACCTGTCGAAAAAATACTCTTCTTGTCTATGTGGTGTCAGGGGCCCCGCGGGTGAGGATTTGGGTCCGCTATAACGAAGGGCCGCCATAGCGAAAGTCGCCGTGTCCCTGCGGTCATTATAGCGATAGTTATCGTTTAAACTTTTAAAAGCGCGCATCCCTATACTATCGTGTCCACTCTATTTTGACGAAATCGCGTTGTTTGTCAGTTCGTCAAAAACTGTCATTTTCATGGCTTCAGTTTTCAGTTCAGTTTCGTCGCTCTGTATGCGCCTTTATAAGACAAGATTTACGTGGCGCGTTTTCACGGCGCACGATGAGCACATCGACCACGTGATGACGTCACTCACGATGACGTCACGCTATGACGTCATCGCAGTCAATAAATTACGCGACCTGAGTGAAGACGGTTAGACGAGATCTTTCTCTATGTAGCAATCAATCACAAAAGATCTGTTGAACAAACGCTGCTTTTATATGTTCCTGCCTTTGAACTATTGTTCTTGGATAAACGCTTATGTTTTTATAACAAGAAATTTGAGCTAATGCTCACGAGACGCGCGAAAGCCCATAGCAGTTCCGATTCAATAGTTTAGTTGAAAATTGGGGTGTTCACGCTAAGTTAATATACAAATACCAAATTCTCTACCTGGATTGCATAACGATAGTTCCGTGGCGCCACCTTGTGAATATATATAGACTTGTGTCGCAGCCCGAAATCGACAAAAAATCTATAAAGACCTCTATTTTGGCGTTCAAGGTCATTCAAGGTCATTGAATTCGGCGCCAATCGAGAGCCAGTGTACGACTTCATTAGTGATTAATAGTAACCTAGGCCGTATCTCGCACCGTTACTGAGATACAGCGACTTATTGGCCAAATATCGCAAAATTTCCCTACACCCTTTCATTTAGCGCCCTCGTTCGAGGTGACCCCCTTCGTATTTGTGAAAAAGCTTTACGGTTCCTGAAACTGGAGTCTTCCAGGCAGCCGATGGTGAAAATTTGGTGATTCTAGCTTGCTCCCCGACTGATCTACCCGTACGTGTGACAGACAAACGGACAGCCGGACAGACAGAATTGCGATGGCTAAGACGCGCTGAAAGGAGTAGCTGCTTTTGCGCGTAAAAACGCGACAATTTTCCACAACAAAAATATTTTCGGGAAAATTCCTGACAGCCCATTTTTGTGGGAGGATAATATTTGCTTTGCCACGATTCCGACGAAAAAAGAAACGAGAAACAAGAGAAACATGCACAAAGGAATATTTCGATTTTGTTGTAGGCCCCTATATCTATAATATTTGCCGTGCAACAAGTCCACAACCAGTGGCCTTGTGGCAAAAGAGAAAACCCCAATTTTCTTAATTCTTTTTTAAAATTTGTGCCTGTTTGAAATTGCCGGTAAATTTTCTTGTTGGTGGAAAAATGTCCAATAAATGCTAAATTAGGGGTCGTAAACCACCATTTTGAAAATATTTTGGTGCAAAAATTAAAAATTAAAACCTTGAGCACGCATAATTTTCTACGGCGGAAATTTGTCTTTCTGTGCATGTGCAGAAAAATTTGCAGCTTCCGCCTACGTTTTTTATCCCACGACGCTGTTGTCCATAAAGGTGCGTAGAAAGTGACGAAAGTAAACTTGACTGAACTGAACTGACACGGTTTGCTTTTTGAGGAAATGGCCAATGGGCAAGCAGGGCGAGTCCATGCACTCGTCATTGGTTGACGCGTACGAGAGCGTAGTCACGTAGTCGCCGACGCCGTTGGACGGTATCTACTGTATTAACGCATTACAGCTTGCCCATTGGTCGCTTGGTCAAAAACTAAACCATGTCAGTTCAGTTCAGTTCAGTTCAGTTCCGTTACGTTGCTCTGTAAACGTCTGCAGAGAAATCGAACAAGTGGCGTTTGTACTTGACGCGACAAATTGACGAAAGACCATGCTGGAGTTAGCGCTAGCTTCCGATATCCCGTAATATGTGTTTACACGATCCAGCAAACGTCCACAATTAGCACGTATATTTTGAATACATTTGCTGGAAGTTTGCTGGACGATTGCTGGATCGTATAAACACCCCATAAGACTTATGCAGTCCGTTAGCTCTCTACTCGCTATAGACAAGACTGTCTTGAGCTAAAGACTTGAGAGCTCGCATATGCGTACGAAAATGAAATAAAACGAGCTAAAACAACGCAAAAAACTACTTGGTTTTGCTTTATCGTCGTACATGCAAACCGAGGCTTTTTTTAAAAAAATTGGTTCAAAAACCCAGGTTTTCAAGAGTAAAAAATTGATTAATAAACTACAAAAGACTAAATTTCTAGTTTTTGAAGGTTTTTACCGGCCGTGCAATTGATAACACAGATGAGATTTAGGCCTATTTTTATTTTACAGAGTTCTGACGTCACGCACAAGCTGTAGATAGGCTTACAGCTGTAAGTTTCCGACAGGTGCGAATATGGCTGCTCAAAAGTTTAATCTCGCACTCCGAATTTGCCAAAAATGGAGGACTTATAGCCCCAGATTAAATTTTTTTAATCACACGTTTCGACAAATAATTTTTTTGATTATTTTGAATATGATGAGGATGACTTTTATAAAGCTTTATGGCGCAGTATAAAATTGTCATACTGATTTACTTACTTAGTGGCCTTGGCCTTGGCCTCAAACTAATCCCTGATTGCGCTGTCGGTAGGCCTACTTAATGTTATCGAACAAGTCGGACACTACAGGAAAACGGACGAGTGGATTTTGCGCTTTACTGAGCAAGCAGCAGCGCAGATGTTGCGATGTGAACTTTACAGACAATGCTGGCATTCCGTTAGTAACTTGTCATGATTATCGCTGCACATCGCCAGCAAGTCAGCAGGGACATTATATGTATAGCTTGGCGTCGCACCGCAAGGGACCTGCGCATGCACCGTGGCCCATATAGCGGATCCACAAGTTGCACTTGGTGGCCATATTCTATGCGCCGAAGACAGTGCCCCCTCCTGAAAAATTGTTGATATTTTGAGGTCGACCAAATATGCATGCACTGCCATTCAGATTGACGTGCATGCGCTAGCTAAAGAGCGTTGGGTCTACTTACAGTTGTTTATTATCACTCACTTTTTATAAGCGTAGCCAGAAATTGGAGACAGGAGGGACGAACTGGGGTCCCAGTGGCCCAAAATCAAGGCTCAAGGCCAAAAGCAGGGGTGGGCTTCTTGGCGAAAAGGCCGGTCCGGGGCAAGCGATTTGGATCATATGAACCCTTAACGAAAATGCATGTAGCGGGTAAAAATTTCGTTAGTTTTTATTCCACAAATCTATAATGTGCTGCAACGGCAAGGCAAAGCAACAAGCGACTTTCGGCATCTTGGGGTCATGGCATGATCTCTTGCCCCTTTCCTAAATCGGGCATGGCCTGGTCCGTTGCGGTCGCTGAATTCAATGCATATGCTGGCTGCACACGGTAGTGCAGCGACACAGCGACACTGTTCAAAGTATACTGCGAGATTTTTGCTGACACGTTTAGGCTACCGCATACACCCTACTCAAAAAATACCATGGTACTACCATGGTATATCATAGTATACCATGGTACTACCATGGTATACCATGGTATATGGAAAAAATACCATGGTACTAATGTAGTACAGCGTGGTACCAGTGATTTTTACCATGGTATACCATGGTAATGCCCAAGTTACCATAGTATGCTATGGTATCAACCTAGTGTAATATGGTACTTGTAAAGCATACCATTCTATACTGTGGTAAAAACCAAGGTTATCATGGTATCAGTTAGTGTTATTATGGCACTGACAAGCAGATGTACTATATTGCTTTTTATGTTACAAGGTAAAAGCAATGCATGCATGGTGATGAGTTTGTTAGTAATGCCAGAAATTATGCATATTTAGTTGCTTTCTTGATGCAACGTCACGGTTGTCCAACATGGCATCCTTGAAACTACATCATTCAGCAAACATTCTAAGACAGAATTTTATTCTTCTGTATACCACACATCAATCACATTTTTTAACCAGTGATCACTTTTTGTGGTTTTATTGTCTACTTGGATTTTTACAGTTGAAGTATTATACGTTGGATAAAAATTCGTATTCAGAGTCTAGATGCATCTAGACTCTGAATACGAATTTTACGAGTGATGAAAATTTCCAAAATTTGCGATCATTTTTACGAATTAGTTCTGGTCATACTGACGGAGATGTGCAAAAACGAATTTTCGCGAACTACGAAAATGTGCTTAAATTTCTATTAAAAATTTTTTTACGAATTTTAAAACGGTAGGCTTAAGTCGCGTATTATCATTTTTCTAAGCGTATTATAGCCTACAATAGTCTAGCGTTTCACGAAAGTCCACCGTTTCATGTTCTATCAGCGGTCAGCAGCTATATTCTAGAACGTATACTGCCCGTAACAAACGACAATTGTAAAACTGTCACAGTATCAGACCTATACGGTACACTAAGTCTATAGGTCTATCTATAGCCGCAATGTCTATTTGTAGCTGCAGTGACTGATGCAGCTAAGGATTAAATTACCATCCGTCTCAGTTAAATGTCTCTAAAATCAGCCCGAAAGAATACATCGCCAAGTTAACTTCTTGACGTTGAACTTACCATTCAGAGGTCGCGGGTTCCACTCCCGGTCGGGTCGCTTGTTAGCAAGTAGTTACTACTTGGATTTGTGACTGTCTGCAAATGTAAAAAAACGTTCCAGAAAAAATTTTAAAAAATAAACGTTAAAGACGTGGCAGAAATAAAAAAAAATTGACGAAACGTTAATAATAAACGTTACCTCTAATTTGTTCAATTTTTTGTCTAAAACCTAGTAATGTATGTGCAGCGTGACAATCTAAAATTCCAAAGAAAACAGAGTTTTAAGATGAAAATAAATCTGTCCACCCCATGAGGTCGTTGGCACCTGGGGGAAGCTTTTCGCGTGGACCCCATGGGGAAGTTGGCAGTAAACGTGTTAAAGCAACACCGGATTAAGATTTTAGAGACGCTGCAAGTTGAAATTTTCCGTCATGCACTACAAATTACCGACAGCGTTCTCAAAATTTCGGTTTGGTCCCCATATATCAATTAGGATTTTTTTAAGTTTCGAATTTAGCACTTTTGGACGAAGATTTTCCAACTAAGAATTTTTTCCACTATCTTCGGAGTGCCCTAAATTTAGGGGCTGGGGTCACAACGTATACCACTGGCGCTACCGCATGTTCACCGTTGTTAATCCGGCACTGCAGCAAAATGCAATGATCAATATAGTCAACTGTAAAAGCAGGTGCACAGCGACATAACTGAACTGAACTGACACGGTTTACTTTTTGACGAACTAACCAATGTGCAAACAGTAACGCATTACAGTAGGCACCGTTTAACGGCGTCAATGACTACGTGACTACGCTCACGTACGCGTCAGCCAATGACCAATGGGCTCGCCTCGCTTGTCCGTTTTAACCAGTTCGTCAAAAACTAGACCGTGCCAGTTCAGTTCAGTTCAGTTGCGTCGTTCTGTACGCGCCTTAAGGCTGCTACAGTATTGATAATAGAATGCTAGAAGCAAACAAGCCGCAGATAGGCCTGTAGGCACAGTGATCGCATGCCAACTTAGTCTACCCACAATGCACCGTTTCATTCTCGTTAATAATGAATGGAATTCATCCGGGAATTAATTAATAATCCCATCAGCTAACTCGACTGCTCGCACCGTTGTCCTGCAGAACTTCAGAGTGTTGCTGGCTATGGGCGCACTGAACCCTTTATTGCCAGTTGTCACGGCGGACATCAGTAAGCCTAACAATTAGTATAAGATATGGTGAAATAGTCCTACATTACAACTGCGTAGTTTTACGTTAATAATGAATGGGCGAGACTGGATCGAAGGCAGGGGGTGAAGCGGGATAAGGGCGGAAATGCCCCCTTGGGGTAAAATCAGTCCGGTGGGATGTAGCAGTGCTGATGGGGCTCTATCACGCCAGGAAATCATCACCAACAATAATAGTAGTAGCAGCAGCAACAGCGATAGTAATAGTAGTAGTAGTAGTAGTAGTAGTAAGGCTTTGTAGTAGTAATTGCATGGCAGGAAATCATCTGGCGCGTTGCGTGCCAGTATTTGCCGCTATCTCTACAATAGAGCACCGGCAGCCAATGCACTGCAGTGATGATGATGATTCTGATGATGATTCTGGCACGACCGATACGGCACTAGCGGGCTATTATTAAATTTAGTCAGCATAGCTGCAAACTGTCGGTGGTCACGAACTGTCGTGCGCCATTCGGTGGCTCAATATGTACATAATTATTAAATAATAAATTGGCATACTGTATTTTTGCGCTGTTTTTTTTATCGGAGTCACTGAGTGTTCACGGTAGCCTTTGGGATTTTGTTTGCTGTTTTATTTACAGTTTATGCTGGAAAATTTTACAAAATACTACGTCTATCGCTAGAAGTTTAAGTCGTTGACGTTATCGTTTCAGACACAGTGCAATCGGCGCTCTACTTCGGCATACCGGTTTATTTAAAAAAAAATATAAGGGAAAAGAAAAACGGGAATAGTAGGCCTGAAGTCTAATAAATGGCACAGTTACTGCAGCAAGGAGCAAAGTGCGAAACAACTATCCAAAAGTGGACGACCTCGTATTTGTGAGTTTTTTGGTATAACTTGTTACTTTTTGCTATAAATCGATAGGGGACCTACGGGCGGTTGTTTGAGGCAGTGGCGTAGTAAAACTGTCTCAACAGCAAATAAGGGAACCTCGGTTGCAAAAGCCGCAGTTTCAAGCCCCAGAAGGCTGAGAGCAGAGAGAGGGTTTGGGGAGGGGGCCGCAATAATGATGATAATATTAATAACACATTGGTCTATAAAAACGTAGTACTATACTTTTGTCCATATCTTTGCCAGTTGTTGACCGATTTTCAAAACTTTTTCACCAGCACACTGTGGTGACAATTTGCAATAATGGGGTTAGTATATATTTTACCACACCGTAATTGCATCTCTGCACTACCTTGTAAAATATAAATGTAAGGAACAACCAACGAACGAACATTTAGGTGAATGGAAAAACACGTCAGACCAACGTTGCGGTGAATGATTCGTATGACACTAAATTGTGTAAGACCCACACAGTTTAGTGGTGGGAAGTATAATAAACACACTATTGCAAATTGTTTGCTTAATAACCTCCTGAACCCCGGTTTCTACGTCCTATCACCATCCAGTTGAAGTGTTAAGCTGCTAATGCATTGGACAGTCAATCAGTTTGAAGACTGCTGCTGCAAACAGCCTCGATAGACTAGCCGCCAGCGCCAGCCACAGCTAACGGTTACAAACGAGTCGCCGGTCGACCAAACGTTTAATTATAGATCACAGCCCATCACGCAAAGTCCTCCATCGGTACACACGGCCAAGCACGCACTGTCCTATAAAGATTGGGCCAAAAATTGGCACCATTTTTGTACGCCTTTTAACGTTACCATATATTAACCAATTTTCAAAATTCTTTCACTGCTAGAATCAAGAAAAAAGTTGTAATAATATTGTCATTATAGATCCCACTGCACCTCAAGTGTGTCGCTACACTACTTTGTGAAGTGTAGGTGTCTTTGAAGCAACAATTGCAAACAAGACGACTTCTATAACAGCACATTTCAAGAAATTAACGACAGAAAACAACGTGTTTGATCACTGATGTCTCAATTATTGTTTAAAGTAACTATCACATCCTGCTGTTTTTACATAAAATGTTTAATAACTTATTATGTCCGCTTTGCCGCTGGACGTCGCACTCAAGCCAACAACACCACTGAACAACGGCGCCATCAGCGAAACGCTGCGACAGTTTGCCGCCTTCTCATGGTCACAAAATTCTTTGTAAACAAACAAATTTAAAAAAAAACTGACCAAATGCCATTGACGCCAGTGATTATGTCATTATGCACGGACAGAAAAAAATGTACATGTAGCCTAAGCAAATGTTTTAAAAAGCAAGTCTTGGCCTTGAAAATAGAACGCCGTGTCGTGGTGCTTTCATAAGACACGAGGTAGTGTAGCGACAAAATTTAAGTGTGGTGGGATCTATAATGAAAGTTTTATTCCAAATTGTCTCCTGATTTTGACAATGAAAGAATTTTGGAAATCGGTTAATATTTGGTGAAGTTATAAGACGTACAAAAATGGTGCCAGTTTTTATCGGACCACCCTGTAGCCTAGGTTACCGTTCCGCCGCAGCAGCTGTATAAAACGCAGGACAGGGATGTTGAAGCCATCAGGCCAGTGTGGCGTCGAGGCCAAAATCAATCAATCACTCATTTCATTCATACCAGACAAAGTTACAAACATAAAGTCAATAACGCAGTGCATATGGTCTGATAAAGGACACAAAGGGCAAGCCTCTAATATGTGCCCTGAAAAAAAAGAAAAATAGGCAATACATAAAACAAATACAAATAAAACTAATACCTATTATTCGGCTTCGGCCTTGGCCTCGGCCTATTGGTATCTGGCTTTGGTCTCAATCTCGGTCTCGGCCTTGTATAAATTGGCCTCGAACATTTACAGGGTACATGACGTTACTGAATTTTTACAATCTCGTGCATTGACATTCATTTCTGTCGTGTATTTAATTGCTATGACGTACCTGTAGGCCTAAAGTTGATGACCAGTAAATAAGTTTGAACTCAAGCAGTTAAGACCATAATTTTAGTTTTGATGTCCACACACAATCCAATGTGTTTGGCCTCGGCCCTAGACATTGAAGCCTCAGCTTCGGCCTCGAAAAAAATTGTTGGGCCTCGAGCGGCCTCGTTTTCGGCTTTACTTATTCTGGACTCGGCCTCGGCTTTGGCTCCATTCTTAGCTGGGCTCGCTTAACATCACCGGACAATTGCGCCCTTATCTTATAAGGTACTTCGTTTACACGACGAAACTATCTTGAGCTGGCTTGATGAATGCTTGAGTTATCAAACTTGTTTTAAAGATAGTGTTATAGCTCTTAATGTAAGCTCATTCCAGAGCTACGGAGCGTCATCTGCTGTATGGGATCATACAGTGTTACCTGCCACCCGACATATGCAGGTGAACGCGCCCCGCCTTAACACCAGCCAGATAGGCCGGCACTCTATTTACTTACCCCGGAAGGATGGAAGACTGAGTTGACCTAAGCGGCTGGTTACATACCGACATGGCTTACAGGTCCTGCCTGCAGGCAGTCACCCATCCAAGTACTAACCCGGCCCGGCGTAGAGTAACTTCACTGATCGGATGCCACGCCACCAATCCGGACAGGCCTGACAAGCTGGGTCGATGAGCTATGATAATTAGCATCTAAATGAAAGGGGAAGGTAATGATCATGGGACACGTGATCAGCTGTGGACTAAGTCTATTAAAGGCGCGTACAGAGCGACATAACTGAACTGAACTGACACGGTTTAATTTTTGACGAACTGGCCAATGGGCAAGCAGTATGACGCATTACAGTAGGCACATTCTAACCGCGTCGGTGGTTTACGTGACTACGCTCACGTACGCGTCAACTAATGATTAATGAGCTCGCCCTGCTTGCCTGTTGGCCAGTTTGTCAGAAAAGTAAACCATGCCAGTTTAGTTCAGTTCAGTTAGGCCTACATCGCTCTGTTTTCGCTTTAACAGTTTTGAACCAGGCAACCAGCGAGTCCCGTCACCGTCAGACCTGCTGGATGAGAGCTTGATGTGTGCTCGCCGAGCCACCTTTATATCCTGTAAACGAGTCATAAAGCCAACAGCTGCCTGCAGCCTGCACAACGGGATGTGCGCACGCCTTCATCGAACATTTATGAACAACGACGTGATAATTTACTGACACTCTCAGCCTATGCCGGTGCTGCTACTGTGATGATTATAGGCACCCAGACTCCACAGATTTAGGGGAAAACGGAGGGGCCCGTGCATTAAAAATCGCAGTGGGGAGCAAGCGCCTTTGTTTTCTTTCTGTATTTCCTTGCGTGTTCTCGTCTTTCATTTTTTTCAGTTTTTTATTTTATTTTTTTTGTTTTCTGCTATTTGTTCTCCCATTTTCCTTTTTCATTTACTTTATTTTGCCCTCTTTTAGTTTTACTTACTTTTTTATTTCTTTTCTTTTTTGTTTTTGTTTTCATTTTTGTTTTCGTCTGTTCTCCGGTCGTCCCTCCTTTGCTTTTTTGTTGTCTTTTTCCCCTTTTTTCTTAAATTTTTTCCCGTCTTAAAAGAGCGATTTTGATCTTTATGCTTATAATCAAGTCGTTTTTTAATTATCGAGTTATAAAAAATGAGAAAGTTATATACGCACAATCATTTGACTAGGTGCAAATGTGCTGCTGAGTTGTATCGCTATTTGCTCTTCGCGTGCCTTTCTACACATCTCGGTTTCAGGTGCTTTTGGTTTTCATGTTATTCCCCGAGATCTTTTGCTGTCTATATGGTTACGTAGTCTTTATAAACCACGTCATCGTTTCTTACTTACTTTTAATTTTATGCTGTCGGAATTTTGTTTTTCTTTTCCGAAAATTGTAGTCCAATAATACGAAACTTGGTCCTGAAAGTTCTTCGTTTTGGGGAATTTAGTGGCAAAATTAAAATTCTGTGCAATCTTAGTCTCCTTCGGGCAATATGTTGTGGTGTCATTAGCTAATGCCAATCAGCTGCTAAGTCTATATTATTATATCCCGGAGATTGTAAAGCGCTTCTGGTCACGAGTATGATTTGTGTAAAAACGCTATAGCAAGAAGGGGGACCTTTACCTTTTATTTTTCTTTCCCGTCTCCTCTTTTTTACCCACGACGCCGCAGTCGTGACTCGTGTGCCGGAGTCAGTTCCATTAATCAATATTAGTTTCCCGTCGCTACTGGTGCATTGTCCTGTGGTTTACAGAGTCGTGCAGCAAGTGCGCGCTCAGCAGTCTACCAGTCAGCCATTCAGTCACTCAGACGCTTACTGATCACTCTCTTCACGTCGACTGACAGAACGATCTTCACTTCATCCACGCACCTGGACGACTCAGTGTGACGTCATCGTGTGACGTCATCAACCCGCGCGTGACGTCACAACATGGCCGCCTTCTGGCGCAGTGGCAGAAATAGCAGGTCATTGAGGGCTGACGTCATGGTCGGGCCACAGACCGTCAACACTACGTCATCTTCGTGGGCGGAGTTTGAGTTCTTTACGTCGTCGCCGGATTGTCTGACGTCAGACAACGCGTCTTGTGACGTCAATATGACGTCAGTCGACGTCGACTCTACGGACAGCTACACCGTCTGGCAGGTAGGCCTACGCCGGCGTAAACCATTCGGTCTGGAGTAGTATAAGTGATCAGGTACGCCGTTGTAACCTTCTTTAGCGGGGCGCAGGAATTTGCAATCAATTTTTCGACATCACGCCGCAAATTTCTCACAAAGAAGGCTTTATGAGTGCTCAATCTTTTAATTGCGCCCTATGTGTTTGCCCGAAATAGGCCTAGATGTTTTTCAGCTTTTAATGTTGCATTTATGGATCATTATTTTCTCAAAAAGTATTTTGCACAATTTTCCGAGAGCCACAAATTTTGGATCGGCAGTTACCTTCTCTCTTCCCCACAGCCACAGCAACTTAAGCCGCGTCCGTATTAACAGTTACTGCTGTTTCGGTTCGATCGGACAGTGCAAACAGTTCAATAAGCTTATAATGCCGACACTAAACCCGTTGCACGCTCCAGACTTCTGGACTATTGTGACCGAGTCGATCTGTGCCAAACGATGAAATTAAGAGAGGGGAGAAAAAGCGGCGATGGGGAGGCATCTTGCCCTCTCCTCAGCTGACTTTGAATCTGGGAGAGCGTCGTAAGTATCACTAATGAGGGTGTTTACACGATCCAGCAAATGTCCAGCAAACTTCCGGCAAATGTATTCAAAATACACGTGCTAATGCTGGACGTTTGCTGGATCGTGTAAACACCCCATAATGTACACAAGTACGACGTCGACTCGACTCAACTGTTTTGATAGGACTGCATACAGAGTATGAAAGACGAACGCCTCTACGATAGCTAAGACACGCATAGCACAGCTGTCGCGCTTAAGGGCCGGTTTCTGGATCTATTAGTTAACTCGTCAGTTAGTAAACCGGCTGTTAACTGTAACTCACTAGTTAAGTTTGTGCGCGTTTCTGAACAAAACCTGACTGGCTGTCAGCTAAC
>Ga0056128_1006229_pt1 | contig 15065 bp, 2 predicted proteins | sample WorMetLIZISLAND2_FD_71113 | JGI IMG/M metagenome (GOLD analysis project Ga0056128, IMG submission 71113) | Marine gutless worms symbiont microbial communities from Max Planck institute for Marine Microbiology, Germany - Olavius geniculatus... ...
TATATATATATATATATAAAGGTTGTTGCACGAGACGTGTAAGACACTCCTCTGAGAGCTATTTTGGCGCGCATCATATCGTACAGATCTAGCTCCTAATGCAATGAAACTATTTTTATAATTTAACGATAAACAAACAAATAAACCATTGGAAAGCGAGCGATGAGTTAAATTTTCATACACTGACAATGATAAACTTTTATGCAACATATTCGCTTTATTGTGCGGCTGTCGTTATAGCCGCAATACGCTACTTGCCCGCTCGTCTGTCCGTCCCTCTGTCCATCACGTATTTTCTTTTTATTCAAAAAGAAAAAAGGCACAGAAAAGCCAAAATATATGTGAACATTTTCGGATTTTCCGGGGCAGAAATAACCGGTGTGCCTGGACGGCCACACAATATGTTGGCACTAGGCCGACATCGTTTTTTCCAGCTTAGCATGAAATCAACATACGTAATTCTACGACGTTATTCTACGACGATCGCGCAGTAATTTGACGTTCTATTTATCGTTGTTATTAGGCTGAATTGTTAATATATTCGTATATACGTCGTTAAAGTGGTGCTTTCTGTTCGTTTTCTGTGCTGTCGCCGGCGAGATGTGTGATTTAAGCTTTGACTGCAAGACTTAAGGTCAAATATTATTCATTTGCTTGAGTTTGACTCTGACTTTGGTTAGCATCACTGTGGGCCATGAAAGCTTGTCAGAGTCAAGCACCGTTTACGGCGTTGTCTTCTATGACACCCCACACTGCAGGACTCGTCGAAAATCTTTTTGTCATCGGGTTTTGCGGCGCATTGGCCGGCCCTGATCACTCTATTTGACCAGTGACCACAGATGTCGATGTAGAGTCTTAGTCATAACTAGGAAGGAGCGTCAAGTGATTGATATCGCTGTAGTGCGTCCGGAACGTCGGACTTTTCAGATTGGAGTCACTCCGGCATCGTGGCATGTGTGTATCGGTCTTGGTCTCGAGTAGCTTGATCTTGGTCTTGGTTTCACTCTGCACCGTTTTGCTTGGTCAGTCACTGGTTTTGGTTTTGCCTTATTATTTATTTTTTTTTATATCGTCGTTGGTGTTATCGTTCTCGGTCTAGTGCTACAGTTTTTGCTTTCGTCTTGGTCTTGAGACTTTTGTTTCACTGTTACATAATTCATCGAGTGATTTTAGTCGCCTTTGCTGTCTGTAAAAGACTAATGTAAACACTTCAAAAATAAAATGCCGTTAAACATCGCAGAGTTACAGACGCGGCGTTTAAATATAAACTAGTTATGAATTTTCTGAATACAAAACGAACGAAATGTGTGGATTTGGCAGCTTAATGTATAGGCTGATTTAGCCGAATGATACTATGCCAAGCGGTAAACGCCGCAATATGACCGAATCAAGTCCCGGAGGCTGCATAAATGTTGGAATGCTGGAATAGTTCACTACATGTATGGTATTGTACTAACCGTACCGTAAACGGTGATGTTAGCTCCTCGTTCCAACTGTCAGGAGATTCTTGCATATAGATGAAACAAGTTGCCCGCGGCAATGACAAGTGCTGGCAACTACCAGTCGCTGACTGAATGTACCGTACGTCACCATTCGTCATACAAGCCGTCATAGCAGTATTATTCATTAACAGTAATCGCGTCGCAATGTCAGCGTTTAAACCGTTTACACCCACGTTTAATTCAGTTAACAATTACGCGCGTTAGCGCTGCACTCAATCTAGTACTAGTGACTGTTCAGTTCGATCAAAGATTGTATTCATCGGTGCAAATTTTTAATGCTCACTTTTCAGTAAAGGAACTAAAGCTATACAACTAAGGTAGCTTTAATTTTAAAAATAGCTACAAAACGCTGCCAACAGCCAACCGGATGAAAGCTTGATAGTTGGTAAGTGAATCGTTACTGCAAGCTTGAAATATCATTGCAGTTATCTACTGCAAAAATCACAATATGATATATCTTAACGTGATCACCCTATTAAATAAAAAAATCGTTATAATTTTTTTTACAACAAGCCAAATAAATACTGAACTAAAACGAAATATAATTTTTTAAAATCTTTTACGGAAACGGTGGCATCTTGATTGGAATACGCTTCTGCAGTTTTGCTGCAAAGTTTCGTCGTCGAAGACCTGGCGGCGCCCAGTCGATCCCGCAAAGCACTGGCTGGCGCACCCGTCTTACAAACAAAGCGAAACCTAGGATTTATTTTTCGCAGCTGCATTATGTCAATACTTTTTGTATCTGATAGCCATGTATACAACAATGTAGGTCCTTACAAATTTTGTGTATACACAATAAGATAATGACGATCGTACGACATTAGCTGCTTATTTCATGGCAAAATTATTGGTAGTGTGATATCAAGCAAGGATGATATCAAGTAAGCATATCACCATCTTCCTCAATGTCTTCGTCGTCTTCCTTTCTCTTTTCGTTTAATTTTTGGGGTCATTGTCCCGTGTTTGTCCCTCCCCCTTACGCGTTGTCACTCATAATACGCTTAGCGACAGGCTACGGGCAAAACGACTATGAGATACTGAGTGGTCGACGCCAGTGAGCGTTAATAGGATCACACTGGCAGTGACGCCAATGCCAGTGGGCAAACTTAACATATGCCTATACATGCCTATACATGGCACACCAATAAAACAACCACTTAGAAAAATTTCCATATCTTCCAAATGTTAGCAAATTTTTCATCATATTTATAACATTTGCAGAGTATGATACAGATGTCCAGAAAATTTTATTAAGACATTTAGTTCTATTCAAAAATTATAACCAGGCTATATGAATTTAAAAAAAAAACAAATTAATTAAACTGGGATTCTGACTAACAGTAGTTACTGTACTTTAAAATAACAGCGCTGATATTTTAGTTTGCGCACACGTTTTTTTTCCTTTGACCATCCGTATGTTTGTTACAAATACATGTGAATTATATTCTTTGACAGCAACGACACAGAATTTAACGTATGTGACAAACGCATATGAAGCAATAAAAAAAGTAAAAACGCAATATAAATAAAAAAGCAATTTTACGACGGGTATTTTAGACGTTTTTGCCACTTTTATGTGTTATTAGGATTTAAGATCATTTTACTATCGTTGGTTAATGTTCTTATGGTCCGTCAACAAAGTAGTAAAGAAGAAATGAGTATAGGTTCCATTCAAACATTTTTGCGATAAACGACTCAGGCGATAAAAGCTAGGTATTCTAACAAAAAACTGGAGTTGGAACACGTTGTAGAAACTGTTAGACTGTCCACATAAATTCTGCAAAGTTTGAGTCATTTTTTTGTAAATGTTCAAAACGTGACTGCATGCATATGCTTGCTTGAAAAAACGAACTGTCAAGTTTAAACTATTGCATGCCATCTACTAAACCAAGTCAGCTGTTTCAATAAAAATTGCAAGATATTTTGTGCGAATTTTCAAGTTTAAAGTTTCAAGTTTCAAGTTTGGTCCGATTTTATACGGCCGTTGATGGCAAACAATAGTTTTTTCTAGAGATCGTGTTTTATCGGGGCATCATGTAGACGTGGTCGAGTAGGCATACCAGCGACCCGGCGTGTTGGCAAGGCATCATTTGACACGCGACGTCGCGACGTGACGACGTGACGACACGCCAGTCTATGTCACTTTTCAACACTGTCGCGTCTCTGAGCCGCAACGACAACTCAATTCTGCTGCTTTGAACATCTCAGCGTTGATCGCAGTCTATTCCGTGGTCCACATGTGATGCAAGTTAGTCTAATTTTTTTTCGTTTAATTTTGAGACAGTAGGCCTATAAAGTTATCAGACGATAGAAAATAAGTGTTAACGCTGTTTGTGCATGAAATGTACTGTAATCTGTTTGTGATGAACTCCGAAAAACAGCAGTCAAAAATATAAATATAAATAGCATGTAATAATAATAGTAGGCCCTAGTAGTAGATTGTAGGCTACTAGCAGTGTAGATTAAACACTTTAAAAGCTAACAAGTAAAACTCTCACTCTAGTACTGCCCGCGGGTAGGCCTGTCATGCAGACAAAACACACAAAACCCATGTCACCTTGATCGTTGGTCTGTAACATTGATATTCACCACGCTTCCACACGGAGCGGCAAAAACACGTTCGTGCAAAATTTCAGCAAGGTAAGGGCAGCAGTTCACGAGTTATTGTGTTAACAGAGTAAAAAGCAGCTAAAAACAATACTGCCGTCGTTTACACGGGAATATGTTTATAATAGGCCTATATAGTATCCGTTGAAAAATTATGATTCACATACTAGCATGTTTTGTCACGTAACAAGCCTACGCGGCGCGTGTTTTTATAGACACATAATAATCTGATATTGTGCCTACTGTATTGATCTTATGTGCCAATTTAATTAAATTTTGCAGTAATTTGCAACAATGCTGGATGTTGTGTGTCATCTGTACAACATTCATCAATTTCACATTTTAACGTTTGTGAGCAGGTCGTTCGGTACAAGGCATGACGTCATCGTGAGGCGCTGCTGACGAACGCTGGGTCTTCTCGACAAAGAAAATAAACGCGAGATGGAGCAGAACAGCCCGGGTCGATCAGATAGACTGCGTGATGACGATTTCGACGTTCAAGGCGCGCGAAATTTCAGCAAAATGGAGAAGTTGGAATCAGAGCGGACACAGACGACAACAAGCAGATCTGTTACCACTAACGGCGGCGCCACACGCCACATGAATGGCGACGATTCGTCTGAAATTCTGGTCGACAACGCATTAGAAAACAGAACATTCGCAGTTGTCGGTGATTCGGACGACTGGCGCTCCAAAAAAACGGAGCAGCATTCAGGTACACAGGCCACGCAACGCTACGACGCGGAGGAGCGTCACTCCACGGCCGTCGAGCGACGCTCCGCTGCAAACGAGCAGGACTACTCAACGCGGTCGCTGGGAAGCCGTGAGAGGAACACTGCTGCCGCGGAGATGGCGTACCGCATGGCCGGTCTACCCGCAGCCGACGTTGAGCTCAGACAAGTGTCAAAAAGGCGGTCAAAGGTTGTCAGCACTGACGGTCAGTCGAAGCGGCGCGGCGGACTGAGAGAACTGGAAGACATGGCTGACATGATCGTCGAGGACACGATGGAACACGCCATCGAAGCGCTTTACGGCAAGAAGAGACGACGCAAGATGGCGAGAGACGTGAACACGAGATCAACAACATCCGGTGAGACCAGATCACTGGACAGACAGGCCAGAACGACAACCACCATGGACGCACGAGCGCGTTCTGGCTACGACACGACGATGTCGGAAAACAGGGCGCTCGGTCGGACGGTCAACGAAACAACATCTAAAGACCAGAGTAGAAAAAAGGCAGTATCTTATCTGAGAGTCAAGAAAGACGACGAAGACATTGAGGAAGAAGATCTTGACATGCGTAGACCGGCGAGTGCTGACGGGCGTCTGGTAGATCGTGTGGACTACACGGCTGTCAGACGAGCACGGGCACTACATCCACTGCCACACACAGCAGCGGCGTCGAAAACCTGCTACCAGACCAGCTATATGTCACCAGCTACATCACACTACCAGCGTCGAACTGCCGCCAATGTGATAACCTCACGGCAGCTGAGCGCTGGTTACTCGTCCGAAGCAGAAGCAAAGCAGTCTGCCGGCAGAACGAACCGACGTCAGTTCAGCGGCGATGATTCCGACTTTTCTACAAAGGTTGAAATCAGGAACCCTCGTTCAGCGCAGCTGCAGATCGCGGCAAATGGCGGCTACACCTCGGACGAAAGTGAGACTTGGAACAACGGGCAGTCGAAGAGTCGAGCTCCGACGCTGACGAAGGGAATGGTGACTAAAATCTTGCACGGCGATCGTCCGCTGCAGCCGCCTCCGAGCACGGTCAGTGAAGTTCGTCGTACCGATGCACTGACATCACCGGTACAGTTCACCACATCTCCGCCGCCAAGCATCAACGTATTGTTGTCACCGACAGTCTACCGCGACAGCCAGTTTTCTGCTGTCGTTCCAGTCGGCAGTACCGCCGGCGAGTCCAGAGCGGTGTACGGTCGACCGTCCGCCGTCGACGATAACTTTCTGCTACAACGAGCAGCTGCGTACGATCAGTCGTCGCCGTACTTGGCTCGACAGACAGGATGGTATGGAACTGGTGGCGGGACAGGCCGCAGCACACCGACCAGCATCCAAACTATGGTCGAGAACGACGAACGACCGCTGTACACCGCCTTCAGCAACGAGCCGATCATCGTCGCCAACCTGGACGACGACTACAACACAAGGTCTTTGACGTCGATGAGGAGAACTCAGAGCCTCTTCGCACTGGATGCAATGAGTCCTGCCGGTACCGGCATCGGTCGCAGCCAGACACCGACCTACTCGTCATCCAGACCCGACATCAGGATGACAAATCGTCAGGTGCTGAATCTCTATCTGTTCAACAAGACATCACCCGCAGACGCAGGTAGAGACAAAGCGGCAGAGCTGGAGACAGTCACGCACACGATGACGTTTGACGATGAGGCACATCGCATCAGGACCGGAAACAAAGAGACGCAGACGTCCACCACGCGCCGTGAGCCCGTCCCTCCGACATCGGCGAAACGTCGAAGGCCGACACCTTCTCGCGTGACTGAAGAGACGGTGATCGTAAAGCCAAGCATCACCGAGACCAGAGAAACGGAAATGATTGGCGACGTGTTCGCCGACAGACGCCGAATATCGCTCCAAGAGCCAGAACCTCTCGTTGTCCAGGCTCGCGAAGAATTACCACAAGAAGAACCGGAAGAAGAAATACTTGAAACAACTGTAGTTGAAGAGAAACAACAACGAATAGAGATGACGATTCGCGAAGACTTGGAGTTCAGTCTGCAGCGATCCAGAGGAACTGCAAAGGCAGTCACCGGATCTACTGATGAAAGCAAAATTGAACCGTGGTGGATACCAGACGCATTTGAAGCGTTTGTCGAGAGAAAACGGCAGAAGATCACCCAAACCAGAGATGTAGAAAACAAGGATGATCACTCAAAGAGAATCGACGTTGAAAATAATGCAGCTATTTCAAATGACAACCATGTTGCTCCTCGAATCAATACGTTTGAGAACCATTCCAATAATTACGAAACTGATTCCGGTAAACAGAGCAGGAGGCGAAATCAGAGAGCCGCGGCTGGTGACGGAAATATTCGAATCCCCATATTTCTGGAGAATCGCTACCAATCGCCGATGCACGGAATGACTTCGCCGTCTTCGAATCTTGTTCGTTCGAAAATGACTATGCACAGTGAACCGGAAATGAGTCGCAGAAACCAGTATTATCTGGGAAAGCGAGACAAATACTACGGCAGTTTGTTCGACGATTCATATCGCAGGCCACTATCGGTCAAAAACAAAAGCAGCGAAAACTCTTTGCCGGTTACGTCATCAATCAGTAAAAAGCGACAGCAGACATTATCTACGGACGTTCATGCAGATGAACTTCGTCCGGAAGTGTTAAGCGACGACGAAGCGTCGGACTATTCAAGCTCGGCAGCGGGGCAAGAACCACGCTCTTCTGAGAGACGTTACGTGTCGTCTTACTCACATTACATTTCGCCAACGATCAACTCTAGTGATCCGCAGCCGTCAGTCGCAGGCAAGGATCAATTCGCCTCCTCCCGCTCTGCCACAGGAATCCACGCCAGTCGCCAGCCGCTAACATCGACGACCGACGCAATCTTCCCAACGTCGAAGATCATCAGCTTGCCAAACGTCGAAGCACAGCATGGTAAAGGTGGGACGTTACGTGGACCTGGCGATGACCAGCTTCCGTCAAGTTTGGACCACTTCGATCGCGTTTTGACTGAAATCGAGGACGAGCTCCCGCCGCCGCCGCCACCACCGCCACTTCCACTATCTGGTGGCGGCACGCAGGCAAGGAACACTCCACGCCAATCATCACATGCATCACAACGTGAGTATGTCGTTGAATCATCTTCCACCTACACGCCTCCAACACAGAAAAAATCCAAACCCCCGCCTCCCGAAAAATCCTGGAAGCGCAGTAGCCCTTCGCCACTGAAGCCCGGAAAACTCTATTCATCGAAAGAACGTCCAGCAGCAGACGCCTCGACCTCCAGCGGCACCGAAAAGCAGAAAAGTACAGCTGCATCGAGGTCGGAGATACAGTCGACCAGTTCGAAAGCTGCAGACAAGGAAACGTCAGCGGATTCCAGCGCAGCAGCAGTCGGCAGACAGCAGCAGCAGCAGCCAGCTGGGACAGACTTTCGTCGCCAGCTTGGTGATCACAGCTACATCAGCTTATCGCTGACGGAACCCGTGCAGCGTGAAGATCAGCGTCGAAGGATTGAAGTCGTAAAACAGCCGCCGCACCAGCACGCTGAGCAACCCGGTGCGTTCAGGTACGGCTGGACAAGTCACGAGCACAAGACGCGAAAACACAGCCCACCGCCCGGCAGATATCAGCTTCGTCACAGTCGCTATCCAGCAGAAGACTACGACATTGCCGCGACTGCTTTCTGACAATAATCATTACCACTGAATTGTAACATCCTTAATTGCTGACGGCGCCCCCCCCCACTAGAAAGCGTTACTGATATGCGTGTAGACCGCAGACGTTTACAGAATAACTGAAATGCATGACAAAAATGTATCAGTCCATCAGTGTAGTCATGACTTATGAGGTCCTGTTAGTTGATGATATCTACCTGAAACTTCAATCGTGCTACACAGGCTGGCGTGTAGTTTAAACTGTGCACATTCATGTACGCTCTCTATACGCGTCCGGCGTTCTTTCTGACGTGTAACAGTTACAGTTTGTTGCCTTTTGTGTCGACTTGAGACGTTCAGAAAATGATCGGCTGCTGGTAATCACTCTGAGACAGAGATCGCAGTTTAAGATCTCGACACTCTCGCGTGCTGGGACAGCTATGTGCAATCGACTACCAGAGAACATTCGTCGTCAGCCAACAATGACTTACTTCAGGAGACTGCTTAAAACATTGTTATAAATAACAAGTTTTTATGCCATCAAGCTTTATGTGTTCAAATTTGCTGCTTTAGTATGACGAAGTGGCAAATGCACTTAGCCTACATTGAATTTAAATGTAACCAGTGACGTCATGGACAGATCAGAGGGAGGGGCAATTCACCCTAAATTCTGGGCTAGATTAGAATCTTCTTGTCAAAAAATTTTCGTCAGGAAATGCAATATTTGAAGCCAAAAATCTCCCACTTTGGAAAACATTATGGGTAAAATTGAAATTCTGGGCACCATAAGCTCCTGTGTTGGAAATTTGCAGTTGTCTGTCAAACAAGTTTTTTCCTCTGTATATGTATTCATAAAAAAATCATGAGTGTAAGTACCTCTGGCACACTCCGTATGATGCAAAAATTCTAATATTTGGTATGTACCAAACTTCATGCCACCGTCAAGTTAACAAAATTGCAGTGCGTCTTAATTACACAGGGTGTTGCATAAAAAAAAGACTTTTGTTCGTTGAGCAATCAAACAGTTTTGGGAACAATTAGCCTCGATCACTGCAGAGAAGGGCAGTTGTGTTGAACGCTCTGTATGCTTCAAACATTTTCCAATTGTCAATCTACGTATGTAACGCATGAATGTTCCACTTTTATGTGCTATGTGATATATGAATTAAATAGTGAATACGCTATTATTACGGTTGTAATATAATTTAACACATTAATCTCATTTAATGCATGTAATTAGGATTGCATGTTATTTTCATAGCAAATCAGAAAGCTTAAATAGAACAAATCTTACTGCAAATATGTTATAATGCAAAGTAAACACAACCATTCTGTATGTTTTGTTAAATGCTGAATCAAACCAATTTATCAATAATGAAACCTGACTAGGACCAATGGAGATTTAACTATAAAACGGTCATTAAAAATTCATGAGTGGGATAAGCTATCAAGATTTTAATCCACAACACTGGTAACTAAACAGACTAAAAAAGTGGCAAATCGTTAACAGCCAGAGTGACGCACAGAAAAACTTCACAGCATTTTTTCAATAATGGAGTGACGTGCAGAGCACATGTGTATTTGACAGACACATATAGTCAACAAAAACATTATTCAGGAATTACGATAACTTCACAGTCTGCCGTAAAACACAGAGGCTTAACTAGATGGATATTTTGCAGAGCAACAACTACATTCAGTCAAAAAAGCTGCTAGGACCCAGCACAGTACGTAATCAATACTATTATTGTCAATCTGTTAGCTAGATTGTCACATAACATACAAATTCATATGTTGAAGAAAACATTGAGAAACACGAAGCAATAAGCATCACATGTCTGCTGCTACTTCAGGTGCTTCATCAGATCTTTAGATGCCTGCAACAGAAACAATCTCATCTAGTTGAAACCAGTACAAACATTCCTGGTTCAAGGGCAAGACCAAACAGAACAGTGAGTGAGTAAACCTTTACAGAAAGCCTAACCTTTATGAAACACAAAACGCAAAAAACAACCTAAATCTAAAATTGCAAGAACTGTTGATTATAATTGTGCACATGAAATGATAATGGCAGTTCTAATAATCTTCCCTGTTATCCTCCAGACAGTCATAAATCTCATAATGCTGTCTACTGGAGGACTAGCCAAACAGAACAATATCAGCATTCACTAACATCCCAGCATGCACTGCGAGTATTTCATATTTCAGTTTTACTACTGTACTTAAAAGATACAAAGTTATTACTCATGCACATGTGCATGCCGTTCTTGTTCAACGAACACAGTTATCCAGAGTAAATCTGGGTTAAGCCAGGTACCAAATGGAAAAACATTTGTTGGATTCTAAGCAGATTTTTACAGGCCAGACACCCCAATCATCACCCAAACAACAGCATCAAAAAACTGCAGATAATATAAGATGTTTCTGTTTTAAAAACCACATTTCTTTTTATCTTTTTTTCAAAATTAATCATCATAATCATCACCCATCATACAATAACTTAGCCATAGTAAACACGTCACAACTTACAATAATAATTATTACGCTATGACATATTACTATATGAACTGAGTGCTCAAACATCTAATTCTGCAACAAAAGTAGATAAACTGGATAACAACCGAATCTGAACAAAATAAAATACATGCATTCAACATTTGTGTATTTTAATCAATTCAGTACATTTCAGTTTAAAGAATAAACAGCACAAGAACACAAATCATTTCCCCTGAGTTATCGTCACAAAGGAAAACATTTGGAAATAGCTATGGAACCAGTTTTCAGACCAGATTTTTCAGCCGGTTACCTAACCAACATCATCAAAGCACTGAAGACCTTGAAAACTGCACAAGAATGATTTGATGCAATTAATCAGCAAGCCTATACTGGCCCAAGAATGGCTGCATGTGGCACAGAATTAACTTTACTCATTGAGAGCTACCTCATAAAAATTACTCTAAAGCATTATATTGATGTATGTCGGCAATTTTACCTTTCTTGTTTCCGTTATTTATAAATGTGTTTTTACTGGTATGAAAAATCCTGAAAACTTCAGTCTATTTACAAATAAAGTTCATAGCAAACTGAAAGGACAAAAATCAAAAACTTTTCAAGGACTTCCAAGGACCTAAAACTGCAGTTTTCAAGTACCAAAAGTATCGATAAAATTACATATCATACTCACGCTACATCAAAATTTAGAATAAAATATATACTTCAGTGTACTAACCAATTCAATACTACACTAATGATATGTAATACACAGTGGGAAATTCTGTTAAGTAAGCAAGTGAACAATAACCAAGTAGTGGCAAAATGCCAAATTTTACAAGAATGCTTTCTTCACAAGAAATTTGAGCTAATGCTCACGAGATGTGCAAAAGCCTATAGCAGTTCCTATTCGCAAACTGTCAGTCTATCTCCAGCCATTTCGTCGCAGTTTATTCTAGGAGTGTGCACATAACGAGCTAGCGGCTTGGCGACACCCTGCGAATGCTATAGAGTTGTGTCGCAGCCAGAAATCGCCAAAAATCCATAAAAATCCCTATTTTGGCGTTCAAGGTCATCCAAGGTCATTGCTCTGGGTGGCAATTGAAAGCTCGTGTATGACATCCTATTAGTGGTTAATAGTAACCTAGGCCCTATCTGGCACCGTTTCTGAGATACAGCGACTTATTGGCAAAAAATCACACATTTTCGCTACCCCACTCTCATTTAGTGCCCTTGTTCGGGGTGACCCCCTTCGAATTTATGAAAAGCCTTACGGTTCCTGAAACTAGAGTCTTCCAGGCAGCAGACAATGAAAATTTGGCGATTCTAGCTTGCACCGTTTTTGACTGATCCACCCGTGTGACGGACAGATGGACAGACGGACAGACAGACAGACAGAATTGCGATGGCTAAGACGCGCTAAAGCAGTAGCTGCTTTCGCGCGTAAAAATTTTAATGTGCAAAAATTTCAAAATATGGAACATTCAAATTCAAGGACTTCAAGACCTGCTCTGTTTTCAAAGACTTTCAAGGACCTGGAATTTTCTTTTCAAAATTCAAGGACTTTCAAGGTCTTCTCAAGGACCCTATGAACTGGTTTGAACCATGTACAATCTGAAGAGCTTGAGATCAATCACTAGAAATGTCAGTGCGACTTACACAGTGGTCAACGCAGTGCAAGAAATCACAGAATTCCTGGCTACAGGTTTCTTTAGTTTCTTTGCGACTGGTGACTCTGTCTGTACATCGCTGGAACTCCTCCCTGAATTTTTCACAGTGAGAGTCCTTGCGACATTTTTCACGCAGTACTTCCTGCGGATCCTACACATGCAAAAAACAATTTAGACACTGTCTCGTACAGTTTTGGGCGAAAAAATTTTAAAGAACTTTTCAAGGCCTTTCAAGTGCCTTTCCCAGACCCACTCCTGCAGAATTTTACCATGTGAGGTTTGACATTTCTGGCATCACATTAAAAATTTTTCACATTATGGTCACGACGATTCTGAATAACTGAAACACAAATGCACGTACATATACTAGGGATGCTGCCATGCAGGTTATATGCAATTATGCGATTGCATATGCGATCACATATTTTGCCAAAACCCGCTATCATGTATTTTTCCACATATAATGGCATTTTCAAAATCGCATATGCAAAAGTTATGCCGCATATTCAAAAATTTGCATATATTCACAGTTTCGCACATATGCCGCATATTTCCGGATATGTGATCGCATTTTTCTTGTCCAACGTTGTTTTCAGACCATTAAATATTTTTGGTGACAAACGATTACCGGTGTTTACAATTAGACGTTAAATAAATTAAGTTGAAAATGTCAAAAATGTGCAGAATATGCTTATTAATTATTATGATTATGATTCTAAATCACTCCAAGTTGCATATGCCAGTCAAATATGCAGAAAAATATGCTGCACATGCAGCACGTGCCACATATTTCACAAAATTCCGCATATTTTCCCGATATTTTGCCACAAAAAGTTCCACATATTTTAAGAAAATCCTCCGCTATAAACCAGCATCCCTAATATACATATCACAGGCTGCGTCACAGTACAGCACAGTTGTAAGCGTGACCAGCCATTTAAATGGAAGAACCCAAAATTTGACTTGCAGTATATCCCAAACCCCTTAATTTTTTCACATCCAACATATATAACACTAAACTTTTAATTAAACAGAATAAGCTCAGCAAAGTACATTTTGATTTTAAAACAACAGTAATAATTAGAGACAGCAGAAAATTGCGGAAACACGAAAATCATCGAAACCGTAATTTTTGTCAAATGCCATGATTTTGCCAAAATGCCATGTTTTGCTGAGTTTTTAGCCAAAATTTCATGATTTTACTCATGATTTTACATTTTTTACAACTTTTTTTATTTTTAATCAGCATAAACTGAAGTTTATTGTAAGATTTTGACACAGAAATCTTTACCTTTGCCTCTCTTACCAAAGTCTGTGTGCTTTGTTACTTTCTGGCTCAATATGTGAGCATGACGTCATCACAGAAATATGTATTTTAATGCGCTGCAGCGACAAGATTTCATAGCGGAAAACCTTGCACTGCAATTAATGATGATCGTCAATGCTAGATGTTGAGTTTTACAGACTGTATAATGGTCTTCGAGCCCATGATTTGACCTGTGCCATAATGTTGCCATAATTTTTGCGATATTCACAAAAGTCTGCCGTGTTTTTTTGGCACTTTTGACCGTGATCTTCTAATGTTCCTAGTAATATCCTAGCTATAGGCTTAGTACAGCAAATGAATTAAATGATGAAAGCCACTTACCACTATTTCTTGCTCTTGTGACTACAACACAAAGCAAACAGTCAACTGTAGTAAACTTTATAAACTGCGGTAAATGTGCACTGACTTGATTATGACATGGTCTATCAAAGCAAACGGGCCTACTTCACAAGGGTAACTGGAACTTTCGTACTAGGGTTTGCAAACCCGGAGCACTTTTCCAAACCCGGGTTTTCGGGTTTCAAAAATGTTAAACCCGGGTTTCGTATTCGCGTTTTAGAATACACATAACTGCATCTGATTCAGTATGCATGCTGTTCAACGTAGCTTCAGTTGTAAGTGGATATTAGGCTTGTCCCGTTATTAGCTTCCGAACGATAACAGCTGGGTGTATTTTGTTGCATTACAGAGGTCATTCTAAAGACTGAAACGGCTATGAGACTGACGACTGGATGAACGGGACAGTGATGATGTCTGACGATGGTTGGTCCGTTGGTCCAACAACTGATAGTCAATCATTCAAAACGTGTCTACTATCAGAATATCAATGAACATCAATGACAACGTTCTGACAATCAGACTGTTGAACTTTTCGATATTTATTAACACCGAATTCCCCCATGTTGTTTTTGTATAAGTTCAGCAAATGAACAGTGAGTCTTTGCTGATATAAGTAACAAGTGTGTACCAAATTAAAACTTAAAGTTATTTAACTGAAAGAGAAGATCAAGTCGCAGAAAAGTCGAAGGCTTCCGTGCAAAACAGTATCTACTTAGTTGATTTACCTGGCCTTTGATAGACTGGTCTTCACGC
>Ga0056128_1006233_pt1 | contig 15062 bp, 7 predicted proteins | sample WorMetLIZISLAND2_FD_71113 | JGI IMG/M metagenome (GOLD analysis project Ga0056128, IMG submission 71113) | Marine gutless worms symbiont microbial communities from Max Planck institute for Marine Microbiology, Germany - Olavius geniculatus... ...
TTCTCCCTCCCCTTTCCCTTTCTTTTTGTCCTTTCACTTTCCTTTTCCCTTTTCGTCTCTTCCCTCTTTCTCTTTCCATTCTTCCGTCTTTTTTGTGTCCATGTCCGTGCATCAGTGCATCCAATATTTGAGGCGCCATATCTCCGTAACGGTGCAAGATAGACGCATGGTCACTATGGACCACCCATATGAAGTTGACCCTCGGCAGTCGAATGGTCACGTGACGACGTGACCGCAAAAGGTCAAACTCGTGACTATTATCTTTGAGGCGCCATATCTTTATAACGGTGCAAGATAGACGCATGATGATGATGGACTTTTTATAGTAAAGCTCTGGTGACTAATCGAATGGTCTCGTGACTGACAATGTTTATTGTTCAGTTAAAATAATACAGAAGGACAAAAGGATCATTGCTGCTGTACAGCTTAGAATTAAACTGTTTAATTTTTTTTACCGCAGTCTAAACAGCTCACTGATTATATTTATACAGACATACTGTAAACTATCGAAATGCATTGGACAGACTCAGACATTATCTTCTTTGTACTAGATTTGGCTTCCCCTGGTTAAACCAGGTGCTGCATTTTAGCCATTTTTTGCAAGTCCAGTTGCGGCTAGCTTTGTCACAATTTTTGGACACATTTGGTGGAATTAAGCACATTTGCTGTGCACATCAACTATATATTGAATGTTTTGTAACTAAATATGGCATTTTAATTTATCTTTTTTATCACTTCTTGGTAGGAAAAGACTGCACTGCCCGGCTGGGGTTAAGCCAGGGAACATTCATCTGTGTTGGATGGCAGGTAACAGTGTGTGATTTAATATGGCAGGTGATGCTCTGTAGCTCCGAGTAAGGTTCTATTGGGTTCCAGATTTGAACTACTACTCATGCTACCAGTACTACTGCCATTACTCTCTCCACCACCATTGTTACTACTGTTACTATGCTGGCTGTAGGTTTGAAGCTCTGCTGGAGCGTGAGTGGTTGCAAGCGGGTCATCCGTTTGGTGATCGTTGTGCAAAGTCAGCTTTCGCCAACTCCAAATTGCGCCAGGAGTCACCGGTCTTCTTACTGTTTCTTGACTGTGCGTGGCAGGTATAGCAACAGCACCGTGTGTAGCTTCATTAGTCGTTGAGACTTAGGACGGTTGTTTGCTAGTACTGTTATCCCCGGTAGTTAAATTAGGACTTAATAGGTGGGGAACTTTATTGCTTTTTTTACTCTTTCTCTTTTTTGCGAACCTTCCCTGTTCTTTTTTTTCATCTCTATTGACAGTATCTGCAGGAAATCAGTTCATTATTATTTTACTGAAATGCATTCACCTTGCTGTGCAGTTACTGAAACATCAGAGTTAAAAGTGATTACCTTAGCATTTATTTCAAAAAATTTAAATTTATCTGTCTTGGAACACTTACATGTCGATGTAATTGCTCTATGTTTTGCTGTGCTGTAGTTTGATTAGTTGATAATGTGGTGATCAGTTACGCATTTGTTTTATCTCGCAGATCTGGCTGCAGTTTCCAGGTTCGTTTGAATACAATGAAGACTTTCTAATAATGCTGTTTAAACACACTTACGCTTCCCAGTTTGGTGAGTTTGTTTAATATTCTGTTTCAGTGCTCTATGCTTTCTGTGCTTTGTTTTTGTTGCTTAGGCATGGTTTGTTTGGTAAATAAATCTTTTATGGAATTGCAAAAATCCATAGATCTGTCCTATAGGCTTACAGCTTACTTACAATACAGACTATTATTATTGCTTCATATTGCACTTGGAAGTTTAGTTAGATTTGCCTTTACAAATTTAATTCAAGTGACAATTGATTAGCTGCAGAATTTTGCTTTTTTCACATCTATCTGGCACTTAAACGTTCCCAGAACTATCAACACCAGAAATATTCGTCAAAACAAAATTTTCAGAAATAAACTTCTGTTTCATTACCAGCGCTGTTTACATTGTGAATTTTAGCTCTGCACATTATTCTACTGAAATTTATTTACTGTGATTTTACTGTCTTTATTCATCTGTTACATTGTCATGCGACTGTCCTGTTAGACCTCTATGCAGGTCCTGCCATGTTGGTCTGTTTGTCTTCCTTTCAACTTGGGAACGAAAAAAAAAATTTGGCGCGAACGTTTTCTGAGCTCGAATGGCCAGTGCGCCAGTTTTTAGCTCAAAGGTAAACAATCCAGGTCATTCATTGGATGTACAGTCTGTTGAAGTCTGTTGATGCAGTAAATTTGTGGATGTTGCTAACAGCTGTGATTGTGATGTGGAACTAGGCACATTCTTGTGCAACAACGAAATGGAGCGACATCGGCTGAAAGTGAAGACTCTCACAGTTTCACTCTGGTAACTAAGCGTCTGTGCTCTTATCGTCATGTGCATCCTGCTTTGGCATTCTGTTTTTACTGCGTTGGTGAAATCCTATCTTCGATTTTTGTTTTATCGTTACCATTTACCAGCTTTGGTTTATTTGCGTTGTTATACTGTTCAAGCTGACATTTCAGCGCAGCGACCTTTGCCAATATCTGTGATAACGTTGAATGCAAACTTTTTGCACAGGTTACTGGCAATAGTCAGCGCCTGCTACATCCGCCGTTTTTTTTTGAGCATGAGCAGAATTAAAATCACAACGTTGCTTTGTTATGGAAACCACAAATAGCAAATTCCAGATCACACATCAGTCATCAAATACAGAAACTTCATCATGACGCAAAAACCGCACCAGCTGCATTGACCAAATCAGCACCACATATATGATCAGATCAGATCGCTAAACATAACCCTAACCATAACCATAACCCTAAACTTCTGTACTTGATTTGATCATATTTGGTGTCGGTGCTGTCAATGCAGTCTTTCTGGTGTTTCGTGACATTGCAATAACAGTCTTCATTAACAGTGACAATTCTCTTTATTTGCGTCATTGTTTTCTAATTTGTGTTATTGCATAACAGTGGTTTGTTTGTTACATGCGAAAGCAGCTACTGCTTTCGGCGTGTCTTAGCCATCGCAATTCTGTCTGTCTGTCTGTCCATCTGTCTGTCATGCGGGTGGATCAGTCAAAAACGGTGCAAGCTAGGATCACCAAATCTTCACCGTCGGCTGCTTGAAAGACTCTAGTTTCAGGAACCGTAAAGCTTTTCCATAAATTCGAAGAGGGTCACCCCGAACCAGGGCACTAAATGAGAGGAGGGTGGGCAAAATTTGCGATTTTTGGCCAATAAGTCACTGTATCTCAGTAACGGTGCGAGATAGGGTCTAGGTTACTATTAATCACTAATAGGAAGTGGTACACTGGCTCTCGATTGGTGCCGAATTCAGTGACCTTGAGCGCCAAAGTAGGGGGTTTTATGGATTTTTTTTGGCGATTTCGGGCTGCAACACAAGTCTATATCATTCACAAGGTGGCGCCATGCTACTATCGTTATGCGATCTAGATAGAGAATTTGGTATTTGTATATTAGCTTGCGTGAACCGGAACTGCTATAGGCTTTCGCGCGTCTCGTGAGCATTAGCTCAAATCTCTTGTTATTATTAAACCTCAAATGAATGGATGCATGAATGACCAGACCATATGTTGAACAAAGGTCCTCAGTACCGCTGCTACTGATGTTGCTACAGGTCTTACATTAATCGGCCAGAGATCTTATCAACTTACATGAATCCACTCTACGAGCCAAACCCTACAGTCATCTGGCCCTCAGTTGCTCCTCATAGCTTGGTATGTCATTAGACTTTGGTTTTCTGTATATAAAACTTTTTAAACTTTACCCATGAATATGGTCGGACCTAATTTACAATTACACAGATGCGGCATGATCTGTGCAATTAGCAGGTTTCCGTGCAGTTGTAAATGTTGGTGAAATCACATGAGTTCTAAGATTTTTGTATTTTTCTTTCATTTTTGATCAAAATTCATTGTTGCAAACGGCCAAACTACGACTGCTGCATTTCACAGTGTAGTGTATCGACGGTATTAAGGTGAGGTGGGCAAAACTTCACTCATTTGCGTCAAATCTCTTCTTGGTGTTGCATGTCAAAAACGACTTAAGATCAGCCGTGTTTTACAGAGCTATTCAAGAAATAAAAGTGGCTTGTTTTTTGAGACATGGTGCATTTAGAGCTGTGAAAATTAATGATTAATCAGTAAATGCATTAATCATTTAAATAATTGTTTCATTAAAATGTATTGCAGCAACTGTGGTCGGCACTATATCAGAGCTGGCAGAGATATTTGCCGTCACACAGCGCTGTGTGGAAAGAGATCAAAGACATTAAGGAACATGACACACAGCTGAGAAATCACGTCGTCAGACTCCGCAAGTATGTTTCCGACTTGATTCTTGAGAATAATTGAGTTTATTGTTAAAATGTCAAAAAGAATGTGCTTGGTGATGCCATTTGGTTTCAGGCATTCTTATAATTCTTCTTTTTTTAGCTTTGAGTGTGCGATAAACAAAACCTGCATGCACAGAATCCTTTTAATTTCCATTTTTAATGTTGAGTTTGCTCAATTGCTGTAAAGATGTTATTTCAACTTGATAGGAAGGAAGGCCTTGGTGGCGCAGTGGTTAGAGCGAAAACAAAAATGGTGGAGCAAACCAAAATATTACAACAGGAGTAACCGATGTGCCTTTTTCAGCTAAAAAGCTCAAAGTGGTCACACGATACTGGGCCAAAGCTGACACGTTTACTTTCCGCGGTAGTGATGACAGTATTGTTTTCAGCATCATGGCGAAGTTTAGTTTATTGTCTTGCTTGACAAAATTTTGCATGAACATGTACCTCGTGCACCACAAAAACAGAAACAGGGACAGTAGAAAATCACAGAAACACGGAAATCACGGAAGCCGTGATTTTCGTCAAATGCTGTGATTTTGCCAAAATTGGTTTTGCTGTGTTTTTAGCCAAATTGCCTTGATTTTACTGTTTTTTTACGTTTTTACAATAATTTTTTGTTTTTAATCAACAAAATGGTGTGATTTTAGCACAAAAAATATTCAATTTGGCTACTCCTACCAAAGTCCGTATGCTTTGTTTGTTACTTACTGGCTCAATATGTGACCGTGTTGTTGCCATAGAAATTTGTATTTTAATGCTCCTCAGTGAACAAAATTCAACTTTGCACTCTATGTAATGATGGTCGTCAATGCTAGATGTTGAGTTTTATAGACTTTTTAATAGTTTTGAGCCCGTAATTTGATGCCGTGTTTTTGCCGTGATTTTTTGCCATTTTCACAGAAGTTTGCCATGTTTTTGCTATTTTTTGCCCTGATTTTCTACCGTCCCTAACCATATTGCACTTGAAGGTCATAAGTCAAAGGTTAAAGACCATCCTGCCAATAATAGCTGCTGCTAGACAGGGCGTATAGCCTAGGGCTAAACCTGGGCTGATAGGTATTGGCCGACGCTAACGTCATTGGTAATATTGCAGCATACCGCAGACAGGCTTAGCCTTGCGCAAGACTTCCGAGTCTAGTTTGCTATAGTTTTAGTACATTCTGTGGCTGTATCTGCGTACAGACATCTGGTGAAACTTGAGAAGGAGGCTTTGGATCTGGGACTCGTGAATACGACGACGACTAAATCCGATGAACAGGTGTCATCCACTCGGCAGAATACATCCAAGTCATAGTCATAGCCAGGCTGTGAAGGCGTGTACAAAGTTGTTGTTGTTGTTGTTGCCACGAGTCTGTCGGGCGCTGCCTATATGTCGGGGAAGGGCGCTGGAATAGCCATAGGGGGCACTAGGGGCACTTGCTATCACTAGGAGCCTACTCAGTCACAGAGAATAGTGCCGAAAATGCACCAAAATACACACACAAAATCAAAACTCCCCATACTTTTCCCCTGTGGGGAAGAGACACTCCTCCCCATACCCTGTTCCTTAAGTGCCCCCTACATCCAGATCCTGGCTACGCTGCTGCGGAAGGGGCAGATGCCCTGAAGCGATAAAGAATACCACAGTCAGGTTGTCACTTGTGTCTCGGAACACATCTGAGATGTCGATGGAGTCGCCAAAGTATCATGCGGACGTTCTGCTGCCCACTTGGGCAGAAGAGACAAGGTGTAAAGATGGACAGAATTGAAGCGAAATGAAATCTCAGTTCCTTTCAGTTTCGTTGTTTTGTACTGAGTGTACACTGTGTCCCAAAAAAGTATCCCCGACATTTTCGACTGTAACTTGAAAACCAATTATCACATTTTGATAGTTTTTGTTACAAATATTTCTGACACAACTCGCCATCAAACGACCATTCAGTTTTCCACCTCACCCCTTGCACTACCTAGGGAATGCAGATCAAGCAAAGTATGTGTTGAAATAAACAGAAAAACTGAGAAAAACATCTCCAACATTATCGATTGTAACTTTTAAAAAGATTAGCAAATTTTAGTAATTTTTGGCAGAAATATTTCTGACACAACTGGCTATTAAGCAAGTGTTTTAGTTTCCACCTCATCCAATGTCTGATTTTGCACTACCTGGGAAAAGCCGACCAAGCATAATACGTGTTAAAGTGGATGAAAAAACGTCAATAAGTGCCATCTATTTTAATCTGTGAGCCCCAACATGTCATGCAGCAGTGTGTTTACCAGATGAAGTTTAGGAATGTTTGTGAAGTCAAGAAGTGACTGGTAAAGCCTGGATTGTTCTGGAGCAGAACATTATCAATACTGCTGTCAATGAATGGAGAAAGCGTCTCCTTGCTTGTGTTTGCATAGTGGGCTAACACCTGAAGCAATTTTACTGCATGCAGTTGAAAAATGGACAACTAAATGAAGTGTCTGCCAAAGTGTCAGAAACATGAACAAAATGCGTTTTTACGTGTTATTTTAATTAAGCAATCATATCACATTGGATAAAAAGTGATATTTTGCTGGTTGTTTTTCCCTAGGTAGTGCAGAAGCATTTATTGGGTAAGGTGGGAAACTGAACGATGATGGCAAGTTGTGTTAGGAATATTCTTATCAAAAATTATCAAAATCTGGTAATTGCTTTTCAAGTTACAGTCGAAAATGTCGGGGATGCTTTTTACACGTGAAAGCAGCTACTGCTTTCAGCGCGTCTTTGTCATCGCAATTCTGTCCGTCTGTCTCTCCGTCTGTCCGTCTGTTTCTTCGTCCGTCATTCCGTCACACGGGTGGATCAGTCAAAAACGGTGCAAGCTAAGATCACCAAATCTTCACTTTCGGCTGCGTGGAAGACTCTGTTAGTTTCACGAACCGTAAACCTTTTCCATAAATTCGAAGGGGGTCACCCCAAACGAGGGTGCTAAATGTGAGGGGGTGGGAAAAATTTGTGATTTTTAGCCAATAAGTCGCTGTATCTCAATAACGGTGCGAGATAGGGCCTGCGTTACTATTAATGACTAATAGGAAGTCGTACATTGGCTCTCAGTTGCCACCGAATTCAATTACCTTGGATGACATTGAACGCTAAAATAGGGGTTTTTGCGGATTTTTTTGGCGATTTCGGGCTGCGAGACACATTTCAAGAGCGAATTGCGCCGAAATCAATATTGAGATAGACATGGACAAGCTGCATGTGAAATTTTTCAGCATTGCACGTAGATTTCCACGGTCCAAGTCTCGATTTTCTAGGTTCAAGGAAACTGCGCACGAGTGCATCAAAGAGCGGTACCCCGTAAAAGTCGCGACAAAATGGCTGGAGATAGAGAGTGACAGTTTGAATTTGCGAACGGGAACTGTCTTAGGCTTTCGCGCGCATCGTGAGCATTAGCTCAAATTTCTTGTTTGGGACACAGTGTACAATTGAATGAACTGGCATTGACAATCGTTTCCGCTCAGTTCACTCTGTTCGCTGTGTACGCAGCTTAACAGTACGAGTACGAGTCCGGGTTTCCGTTTATGGCCCGTACAAGCTTCACTCGTACGAGTGGAACGTTCACGGTCACTTATACAAGCATATAGGCCCATACATGTAACTCAACGCGTGTCGGGCATATTGAATAAAATCGAATCGAAGAAATGCTTCGCCATTAAAACAACAATATTCTACTACAAAGTTATCATTTTTACAAGTCGCACATCTCTTGACTCAACGCGTGTGTAAGCCAAATGATAAATAAATAAATAAACCTCCATTCCAAAAAAAATTATTGGACCCATTAGAAATGCTGAGGAAGTTTTTTGGCTTGCTTTCAAAGTTTTACTCAAAACAAAAACTGTTCGCATCTTGTCTGTTATGCTGCACTGCAGTCTTTAGGCCTAGGTCTTTAGGCCAGTCTTTTGTTCTATAGTGGGTACTATCCAATGTGTCGTCTTGTTTTTATATGAGCTGCTATGGAATATCACGCCGAATGGGAATGTCGTGTAATAAAGAAACTTTAAGAAACATGACCTTTATCTGTACTTTTTTGCCAGATTGCAACGGGAGGCATAGGAATTTTTAGGCCTTAAATTTATATGCTGTAGCTTAACGTGACAGACTGCGTCTGCATGATCTCGTATTGAATTTCTAAACGTTTAATTATTGTGTGTATTATATTAAAATAATTGTGATAGATGTTGTGCAGTTAATGGATAGGCCTGTGATGTGTGTATCATTATGTATATAATCGTACATGTAAACGTAATTCCGATGTTAGAACTTAGATGTCAATCAACATTTCAGATTACGCTGTTATGCTGTTGTGCACGTTTCTTCATCATTTTCTTCTCTATAGTACTGCAGTGTGATATTTTATTTAAAATTATAATGATTCTCCTGCGAATTTCTTATCATCTTGGTTATTTTTTAGCCGTCCGTACCGGTCGAGCTTAGCCTATGCTACGAGTTGTCGTCTGTCCGTCGTCGTCGTCTGTCTGTCGTCTGTCGCGGATGTATAGTGGCTAAGCGTTAGGCCTTGCGTGGAAAATTTTTACACGGATAATGCGCCATGTGTCTTAAACCTAGGTGTGCCAAATTTCAGCGATCTAGTTCAAGGGGAACATTTTTAAATTTGAGGTTGAATAGCAAGGGGGTAGGAAAGTGTGCGTTTTTCATCGGAAAACTGGCCATATCTGGAAAGGATGAGAGATGGGGTCAATGTTACTATTGATAAATAAAAATTTTTGCGTATATTTCACCCATTTGCCGGGAAGCCCCCCTTGGAGGGATTTGCATAAAATTTTGCATGAGGGGTCTTCTCGCCGACGTAATCAACCGTGCCAAATTTTATCTCAATCGGATCAGGGGTTTTGATTCTGTGGGGATCGAATTTTTGACTTTCCCATAAGAAAGAGAAGTCGCCGTTAACACAGGGCTTGAACTACCGTTCAGCCTGTGATCACTAGTAGCTAGGAAGTCGCATATTGGTTAAGGGAGTCGACGATGGTACCGTCATACAGGGCGCTGGCGACTTCCTATAAGCTGCCAATAGTAACCATGTCTATCTGCAGCGGTTTGGGCGCGATTTTCAATGGAGAGTTTCAAGCTATAAGTGGCCGTACCTCGGAAACGGTGAGAGATAGGACCAAGGTTAGCACTAATAGGAAGTGGCATATGTCTTTTTAGATTCGGCCTCTGGCTGACATTGTGCACTCTAAATATGCACTTACTAAATATGAAAATCATTAATCTTGGATGACTTTAAAGGTCACTGACAATCAGTACGGTCGGCTATCCTAGTGACAGCTGGTTTTTTTGGTTTTTAGTGTCCTTGATATTCTTTTTGTGTCGTAAATACTGAACTTTAAAATATATGAATGAGTAAAATGACTTTTAAGCATTAAGTGTCAGAAACACGTCAAATATTCCATACAAAATAATGGTTGTAATAGACTGCTCTCCTGTGACTCCTAGCACTCGTATATTATTCGCTGGGGATTTTTAACTATAGGGGAAAATTAGTCAAAAGTTAAACGCCAATCTTAGGCCTAAGCCTAAATACATGTAGGTCTAGGCCCTATGTTATGCATTTATGCATGTGTAATTTAAGCATGTTTAAAAAAATCAGTTTCGGGAATTATCGTACCCGTTACCTATGTTTATTGGTCGAATTACTTCAACCCAATGTTGAGTTTTTTGAGTCTCTTGACACATTGCATGAGAATTCGCACATCGGTTAGGGGCCTACTCAATTTCGGTTTTTCTACGTCTTTTTAATTTCAAGTTATAGAAGCCGGTGCGGGACGGACGGACGGACGGATGGGCAAGAAGCATAATGCGGCCTATGGGACGACCGCATAACTAAACGGCAGCTATTCACTGTCTAAACTCGTTAGTCATTTCTTGTGTAGGCTTATGCGCCTACTCGTTAGCGACATGACTCGTGAGCGATGTGCGTTTACGATAGGACACTGTGTGTTGGATATATACACTGACCGAACTATCAGATAGGCCTACGCTGTGTGTTGTACTGTCTAATGGCCACCAGAATGCCATTAATGTTTAGTCCATAGGCCTACCACCCCTCCATTCTTTCCTGACGCTGACCTGGATCGTTTATTTCTTGGACGTCGTAGTTCTGGCATGCCGTTGTTTCAAGCGCTTTGCGATAGCATCAACACGCTGCCATTACTCCGTGCCATTACTCGATCGTAACAAGTACATACAAGCCCTGGTTATGGGCGTGGAACCAGCATGAAAACTGGGCGACAGACTGTTTGAGGTCTTGTGGTTTTAAACCGATTTTGTCGTCCGCTACGAAACTTCTCCCACATACGAGCAAAGCCTAGCTAAAAGTAACTGTTAAAGAGTTTGTCCACTGTGACGAAATGTCACAAAAATAACGGCTCGCAATATGTTTGTAATCAGTAGGCCCAAACTAATTTTTAGACAATCGACGGCGTTTAAGAAACTCAAGCACAAAATTGTTAGCAATGTAGGCATACGTATGAACCATATCTTTTTTAACCAGCTGAAGTCAAAGAAGGCATTTTTCCAACAGAATTCGATTTAGCACACAAAGTTGTTTGAAATTATCCCAATAAGTCAGTAGGGCCTAATTTAAAAATTGGCATTCTTGAATTTCTGTCAAGCTGCAGATAATAGCGAGCTTATCCTAATAGCAGCAGGTATAGTAGGCTAGACCCCAAATCTTCCGCGAGTTTCTGCGTAGCGTGTGTGGGCCTGCAACAGCGCGTGGGTCTCGTTCTTGCCCGACTTTGCCGTCAGTCCGACTGGCTGCTGCGGTAATTTCTTCGTCGTCGTCGTCGTCGTTAGAAACGGCAACTGGAGTCTTGTAGGCCCACTACACGGTCGTGTGCTGCTAGTGGACTGGTGGTGTTCGTGGGAGACCGGGTTCTGCGTGGTTCGCGGTAGGCTAATGGGCGAGTCGCGTGTCCTGAGATAAGATAGGACCGTGGACGCACGTCAACCGGCGGCGCCGCACGCACGCGCTCACTAGAGTGACGTTTACCAGGCGCCGGTGGCTCCATAATAGGCCTACGTAGGCCTACGTGCCGCTATACTTCATGGCCGGCGGCCGGTGTAGCGACTCGGGAATCCCGCGGATAAAGGCCACCAGCCTGGTTTTCCACTATGCGTAACTTTAGGCGTTTACACAGCAACGTAACTGAACTGAACGGACATGGTTTAGTTTTTGACGAACTGACCAATGGGCAAGCAGTAATGTACTACAGTAGGCACCGTCTACCGGCGACGGTAGCCTTCGTGACTACACTCACGTACGCGTCAGACAATGACCGATGGGCTTGCACTGCTCGCCTATTGGTCAGTTCGTCAAAAACTAAACCGTGTCACTTCAGTTCAGTTCAGTTCAGTTAGCCTACGTCGTACTCTGTGCGCGCCTGAAGTTAGGCTAATTCATCAAACTAGTGAATTCAATATTTCGATTAACTTCTATGCCAGAACGTTGTCTCATGCTGTATCTGAGCGACGACAGAACATCGTCTTCTGACAAAGACTCGCTCCGCTGAGTATACCGTACAGTAAAATATAACAAATGCTTTTTAAACTAGGCTACGGCGACATTTCTCAACTTACGACATTACTCAGCTATGACGATTTGTGCATTAATAATCAAAAAGCAACAAAAATTGTCAATTTATCTCGTATGTAGATTTTGTGGCGAATTGAGTTATATTTCCGAAAAGATGTGCGCTTTATTTGGACGAAGAACTCTACTGAAAAACCGGCTTGATGGTGGCCTTTTGTCCGTACACCACGACTCGCGGACTCAGAAGACGTCGATCTTCGAGACCGTTCGCCCATTGCAAACGGTGCTAAACGTGACAGAGGCGGCGTCGGCATGGCCGACTAGACAGACCTCTGTGTTCTGTCAGTCACGGCACACACAACCATGGCATGCACCCCACATAGGTACACGTGTCGCTTACGCCATCCATCCGTCACTATACAGCGCTGGTCAATCATCTGTTGCCTATGAAAGATCATCAACGACAACGTTGGCAGCCGGTGGCGCAGCCGCCGTGTCGACCGGAAAAACCAGATTGCAGAATTCCACTGCTCTCTCATGCAGACTCATAGCTTTTACAAATCGTTTTCTTTGCAGGGCTATGGTTTTTTTTCTTCGGTCGCTCTCTTGCCCCGATAAGCCAAATCTCCAAAAAATGTCAAAATTGGAGGCACGTTTTATTATGTTATCCAGTAGGTTTCTGTTTTGGCTGCATCACTTTTGACTGCACCACTGCAGGTCGTCTCTATACTTTTTTCGTGTTTAAGATTTACGGTCTGCTACTAAGTCTCATGCAGAAGCGTTTTCTGAAGTTTGAACCGTAAATATTCACCGTAAATTATTTTCCGCTGGGCACATTTTGGCTAAAATAACACTTCAAAACCGCGTAATCTATTCATGTAAAAATTGTGAATATTTAGTTTTCCAATTTTTATGCACTCTCCCTTAAATGTCGTTTTCCGGGTAGGGACACATTCCTGTTTGATTCTGCTCCCAGAATACTTTTCTTCTACCTGTACGCAACAGTTTACGCTTTGGGGAGTATGGGCCCCTATCCTTTCTCGGCATTTTGCTTTGCCGGTTCAATTCGCGATTGATGAGCGAGTGACAGATAAAAATAGAGGCATTAATACACGCGTCGAGCGAACCGATAAACCGACAGGCAAGATTATTGCCCCGGGTTATAATCGCCCTACTGCATGGGTGGTCCTGCGGTTCTGGATGATTTTTATCTAGCATAGGCTAATTTGCAACAATGATATCGCGTTTGTTGACAAAAAGTATAACACCAAATATTTACGTGCAGCGTCTGTGAATCTGAGTCAGTGAATCATCCCGGTTTTACTCGCTATCTTTGCAATACGGACACCAACGAAAATCGCCGTGACTATTACTCCGGCAGCCGTACAAAATCCGGTTGCCGGATAAATATCTCACAGTAGTCTGTAGACTATTCATCCGGTCAAGGAATTTTACTTTGTGTGTGTGCGAATTGACCGATATTTTTAAGCAATGTGCGACGATATATTGACACCCAAATAAAACCGCCAAATACATTATGACTCGGTCACAATAGATCGAGGTAGCAAATCACAATGAGCTTGCTGAGCAAAGGTCAGTGAGAATCATACGATACTTCGGTATGGTTTTCTTGCGAGAACGTGCCAGTGCAAGCATCTAATGGTGCTGATACCAGCTAAGGCCGTTTAAGACGGCTGCCGGATAAATAGCCAAACCGGCTAGCAACGGCTATTCATCCGGCAACCGGATGAGTAGCGGATAAGTTATTCACCTGGCTGCCAATAACTATCCTGTGCCGACAAAAATACGTCACCAATAGTAAGCTATAGTTTTGCAAAAATAACTCGTGAATATTTTTTAAAATAAAGAGTTAAAAGCCAGTTCTCCAAAAATTCCCAAACTTTTGATTTTTAGATTTTCGACGTATCGCATATGCTGATGCAAAATTATGCATCGCAGCTTAGAGTTAAAATTTAACAGCGAGATCACAGGCGTGCGGTAGCACAGCCCTGTGTTAATGGCGACCGGCTAAGTAAAGGGAGAATGGCAAAATTCGACCCCACGCAGATCCGAAACCCCTCCACCGATAGACACAAAATTTGAAACAGGTGATTACGTCGGCGAGACGACCCCCCGTGCAAAATTTCGTGAAAATCTGTCCATTGGGGGCTTCTCGGGAAATGGGTGAAATATAACGAAAATTATATAGTATATATATACCTTTTTTGTTGACCGACCTACAGGTCAGACCGCCCTGCGGATTTTCACGCACGATGGCTCAGACGACGCGGTCTCACGCAAGGGTCAAACCTTTTCGGGAACCGAAATTCGAAGTTAATATCTAACCCCCGAAAATTCCCCCCAAAGTCAAAAATTTGGCCCAAAAACGGACTTTGAAATTTTCGGCCAAAAACGCTCCTGTATAAAAATTTCACCGATAAACGGCCCCTAATCGTCATCGTAGCCTCATAGAAGTTGTATAGTGAATAGGCAATGTGGACCTGGGAATTCCAAATATGTGGTAATTTTGGACCCCCTGCCTACAGGTCACGTGACACAAAGCATGCGCAGTGAACTTTTGGCCTTTAACATGGGCAAATGCAACTTTGAGGCTTTATATCTCCGTAACGGTGCAAGACAGACGCTTTATTCCAATGGACCACCAATAGGACATGTGCCGAGTCCAATGGTCACGTGACCGATGACGTCACGTGACCCCAAAAGGTCAAACTCGTGACCCCAAAATCTTTGAAGCCCCATATCTCCGTATCCGTGCAAGATAGACGCATGGTCATCATTGACCACCATTAGGAAAGTGCCACGTCGAGTCCGATGGTCACGTGATCGATGAAAAAAAAAGTCAAGGTCGTGACCCCAATATCTTTGGGCCCCATATCTTTGTAACGGTGCAAGATAGATGCATGATTTCAATGGACCGCCAATAGGAAACCACATATGCCGAGTCCAATGGTCACGTTCTGATGACGTCACGTGACCCCTAAAGATCAAAATCGTGACCCCCAAAATATTCAAGGTTCAGTGTCTTCATGGCCGTGTAAAGCAGATGGTTTATAATTGACCATCAACATAAAAACTTTGTTATTGTAATAAAACAGCAAATATAAATGTACAAAACATCAGTTTATACACT
>Ga0056128_1006235_pt1 | contig 15059 bp, 7 predicted proteins | sample WorMetLIZISLAND2_FD_71113 | JGI IMG/M metagenome (GOLD analysis project Ga0056128, IMG submission 71113) | Marine gutless worms symbiont microbial communities from Max Planck institute for Marine Microbiology, Germany - Olavius geniculatus... ...
GGCTAGTCTTGTAAGGGCCAGTCTGGAATTCAACACGCGATAATATCGCCCCAAAACCATTTTTGCTGTTTTCGAGTTTTGACTCATATCGCCCTTACATAGCTTTGTAAACTGTTGAAGATTTTTTGGTCTGATTTTTGCTGTTTTTAGTCGAATTTTGTCCAAATTTTTGGTATTTGATTTTATGACAATAAATTTATTTACTGTTTTCAGAATACCTCCGGGAGGGTAAAGAAACTTCGGTGCAAGGAATAAATTATACGTTTGAGGTGGCTTTCGACTGCTATAAGCGACCCTTATTAGCAGACACCGTGTCTGTATCCGACTCTGTCCGCGTGCCTATCCGCAGCTTGTTAAGCTGTTAAGCCTAGTAGTAATAACAAGCCAGTAGGCGACGTGACTCAAGACTGCTGCAATAGTCAATAGCCGAGCTGCAGACAGACACGCGACAGAGTCGGATACAGACATGCTGTCTGGCAATAATGGTTGCAGCTAGCAGTCGCGAGCCACTAATAAACTGCACTTGAACAGGAGGCCTGGCTTACGTGCCGCGGAAGCCGGGATGTTTAGGTCTACCTTGGACACCAAGCATCATTGCAGAGGACGCTTCCAAACCACCGGCAGATGACAACTGCCATATACATTACAGTCATCAACAGCATGTTCGTTTATTAGCGCAACAACTTGCCAAAAACACAATAACGCGCACGTGCCAAAGATGAACAAAAAAGCCCAGCTGTCGCTAGGGAAAACGCGCTTACAGTTTATACAGTTTGTTGCAGTACTGACCGTCAAGATCAATTTGGTCATTCAAAGTCGATGATTTTTATCTTGTCTGAAAGGGGGAATGCATGCGATTTCTTATTAGTGACCAATAGCAACCTTGGCCCTATCTCGCACCGTTTAGCCACAACGGCGCGTACCGACCTCCAATGTCATTCAATGTCGATGATTTTCATCTTATCTGCTAGGGCGTATGTCACTTCCTATAAGTGATTAATAGTTACCTTGGCCCTATCTCTCACGTTTCAGAGATATGGCCAGTTATGGCTTAAAACTTTCCACTAAAAATTGTCGCTAAACCGCTGGAGATAGAAATGATTACTATTGACAGTCTATAGAAAGTTGCCAACGCCCTATCCGATGGTACTATCGCCGACCCATTTAACTTACCGATTAGTCACAATACCGCAGTGCGTTATGACCCTTCAAAATCATCTAAGGTCAATGATTTTCATGTCATTTGAAAGCCATTATGCGACTTCCTATTAGTGATCAATAGCAACCTAGGCCCTATCTCGCACTGTTTAGCCACAATACATCCGTGACAGACGACGACAGACGGACGACATATCGTGCCATAGACGCTCTGCAACAAAGCTGTAATGCGTCAAAAATTGGTTCCAAAACCTAGGTTTATAAGGTATTAAAACAATCTAAAAACCTCTAAAGTCCAAAGTTTAGGTTTTTTAGGTTTTTGTTTGTTGTGCAGTTTATAATACAAATGAAATAATTTCACTGAATAAAAATGATGTGACATGGCAAATGGTGTCTAAAATGTTCTTCATTTTTTTTCCATAACATCAGTGATGAATAACAGGTAAAAGTTCATAAAATAAACACCAAAAAGTAGCAGCAAAAGTTTTTTTTTTAAAACTACTGCTGCTAAATGTCCAGTTTATTGTCCTGAAAATGGTCATAAAGTAATTTTATGAAAAAACACGTTTAAAACCACTGTAAATGTGAACAGTGTGCAAAAACACCAACAAAATAGGCTAATGCATATTTTAGACCCTATAATAAAAATGTTCGCCATAACCTATGGGCGCAGAAAGAACGTACGTTGCTGTTGGCCGTTTGGTTGTTGAGCAAACCGTTGACGAGAGTTATCAGCTTCTCTGCCGTTTTCTCGTTGCCATGGTGACTGAAAGATATGTTGGTGATTGTTGGCAGCTTTTTCCTAAACGTCACACAAATTACTGCATTGCTAGCGTACAGTCATAAACGCAACAGGATACAGTAGGCCAATAGTAACGCGATGTATGAGAGCATACACTATTACACATCCAGTTTAGTGTTACGGCGCGTTGCCAAAACTGACCAACACCAACGAAATTTGGTAAATCGCGGAATCGCTCCCCGGTTTTATTTAGCAGATGGCAGGCTGACAGCAGCAATTTGCAACTGCAGGCTTTGGTTAAGGTGTTTGAATGCAAATATTCCCTTTCTTTGGAGTGTCAGAAACCACCTGAGTGACCTGACCCCGGCTGATAATGTTTTATTGGACCCGAGAAGTGTCTGCCAAATTGCATTTAAATTCGTCGAACGATTTAAGGACAGACGACAGACAGAGCATTCTACGGAGAAATGTGTATCTATAGACGGAATCGATTTCGCCTAAATATTAACGAACAACGCCGCTTTTCGTTACTTTCAATGTTATTTATATAATTTCAACATTAGAAGTATAGACAGATAGGCTACAAACATGGAGGCCTTAGATAGGCCTATCAGTTGGTCGGCGCTTGGAAGCAGATCGGCCACGGTAATGGCAGCGTCTGGCGGTGGGTCGTCGAAATTGCTGATTGCCCAATCGTCCAGCTGCAGAAAATCCTTGTTCCTTCTCAGCTGTTCAGCGGCAACGCCAGTCGTACCAGCCGGACCTGCGTGCGCCACAATACGCTGGAATAACAACAGACTTGGATGTAAGACCAAATCTTTTAAAGCCGAAACCAAAAATCAGATGTTCAAAAGTCAAGACAAAAACTGAAACTAGGACTCAGATTTTCAGACCACGATTCATGGAACTCTGCTACAGAACATTCAACGGCAGTTGAATGTTCTGTAGCAAAGTTATTATTATCTGACAAACACCAAAGAAATTCGGTAAATCGCGGGTCCAATGGCAGGCTGACAGCAGCAATTTGCAACTGCAGGCTTTGGTTAAGGTGTTTGAATGCAAATATTCCCTTTCTTTGGAGTGTCAGAAACCACCTGACCGGAGTTACCGGAGCTCGTTACATCGCGTCTGTTTAGTGAAAGTTGACGGAGCTGTGCATTCGTAGCTACGAACTTACGGTGGATGAAAGGGATGCTCAGGGCCTTATGAACGGAGATGAGCACCGACCCGAAGGTCGCAGAGCTGTGAGAGGGCGATGCTGACTATGGGGCAAGTTACGTTTAATTGAGCAGACTAATATTATGCAGTATAATTACAATTATTTACAGCGTGTACATCATTGTCTGACAAAACTAGTAGCGTACCGTAGAGGGTGGAGTTTGCAGCATTGTTGGAATCGTTCTTAGCAACAGTTTGGTCGTCGTCGCCACATATCGACACTGGCGTGCAGGCGTGCACGCGTCCGACATTGCCCAGTAGGCCTACCGGCGGTGAAGAACAACTCTGAACAATTAATTACACAATTTGACTCAAACGACTGAAATGAGAGCACCGTGATTATAATTATAAGACTCATTCGTTACTCGATCATGCGTATCCCGTTCCGCTCTATGGCAATCAGTTCGCTAGCAGTGCTAGTCGTGATTAGCCAGGTGACTGGCGACTAGTAAAGATTCCCATATTTAGTTTAATCTACAATTTGCAGTCAGCCCGCAGGTGATGTAATCATTTAACTCCTCGGTAGACTGCCAAACTCGCGGTTACCTTCCTAGCTGCAGAGCGTCACTAGTAGGCTTACCAAAGTAAGTGAAAATAATACTGTTTTTAGCGCACTACTTTCCAGTGAATCGGCGACAAGTTAAGTTGAACCAGCAACTTTTTGATCGCGAGTCCGACCGTCCGACGCTTTAACCACTACGCTACTAAGCTATGATAAGCTACACTTAGTTATTAGTTTTCCCAAACTCTATATTTTTTATTTTGCTCCAACCTGCTTGAGATCAGGTCTCCGACATATTTTTGAGCAGTCGCATGCAGACAATTCAGAAAATAACTAAAACAAAGATGGCGGTGTTATAGCTCTTAATGGAAACCGAACCAATTCCAGAGCAACGGAGTGTCACCTGCCGTATGGGATCACACAGTGTTACCTGCCACCCGACAGAGGTAAACGCGCCCTGTCTTAACCCCAGTCAGATAGGGTGGTACTCGATTTACCTATCCAGCTATCCTGGAGAGATGGGAGGCTGAGTTGACCTAGGCGGCTGGTTACATACCGGGATGGTTTACCTGCCCGCAGGCAGTCACCTATCCAAGTACTAACCCGGCCCGGCGTAAAGTAACTTCGTTGATCGGATGAAACGCGTTACTGCTACGCCACGCCACCAACCCAACAATGATCATACAGCAATGGCGCAGCCGGCGTGTGGACGTACAAGACGTACCTGCACGTTCTCAAGGACATCGTTCCAGTCAATAGCTGTCGGTTCTGTCTCTAGAGTTTCAGTGACGTCAGTATTTTGTTGATTACTGCCAGTCACACAGAGCTCGGCGTCTTGATTGACAGCTGGCTCATAACGACCTCCCACGTCGACGTCCATATTCACTGATGAACCGCAACCGCAGGGCAACGTCAGCTGAAGCCTCTCCACACCTTCACTCGGTCGCTGTCAACCAGCATATTAGCATATTACATTCTAACTTAAACATTTTAACTGGCCACATTCTAAAGCCAAGAATGTTTGACTAGATGCTGGAACCCAGCATAGAGCTGAACAGAATTATAAACAGGTTGACAACACGTATTATATTGCATTTATGTTTTTACATTTTTGCTAGATTAGACCGTTTGCCATATCATGCATATACAGTTTACTTAGACCAGTTTGTTTTTGGTTTTGTAATTAATGGACAATGGTCCAAAATTCCGTGGTCTCATTTAGTTACAGTTGAACTATCAACCAACTTCATACACCTGGTCCTTGCCTTATAGTTATAAAGAAAGTTACTTCTCTGTTGAGATAGCTAAGTGCTCTCAAAACACCTTACAAGCACGTCTAAGTCGCAAATACAGTTAATGGGAGTCATAATCCTAAAAGCACCTGATGCATTGCTGGCTGCGAAGTAAAAATTCTGTTCTTCCGAAACCAGTTGAAGACGTTCATCAAGCTGCTCATTCGGCAGTCCTGACTGTTCAGTATGACAAACGAACAAACATCAAGAGATCGGACCTTAACAACGACAGAGACGATATGCCCTACCCTGTATATAGTCAAAAATAAACACTGAACACTAATTTCACACAAGTTTGTAATCAGGTGACATCTCTAAAACATCGGCGATGTCGGCTATTGCGATAAGCCTACATGTTACCAAAGCGTGGTCTGTTTCTCCGTCGGCCTATGTTTTGGCTCGCAACTGTTATAAGCATAAGTGACCCTTATTGTCAAAGAGCGTGTCTGTATCCAATTCCGAGTGTATGTATGTCCGCAACTCGTGTATATAGTTAAAGCTGCTGGACGGAATAAGATGCTATTTGACGCACTTCAGTGGCCCACGCAACACTGCCCGCAGTTCCCGACTTTGGAGTCGGTTCGTTATGATGCCCTGACATTAATCTGAAAATACAGACTCCAGCAAAGGCTAGCTATCTATACGGCACTTGTCGACGCTTTTGAATGGGATACTGTCTAGTACCAAATGACTTGTGTCTTAATTATAATACTTTGCTCGCTATAGAACAGTATTCGTAAAACGGCAGTGGCACAATTGATAAGACACAATGGCCAACATTTTAAACTATTAAACAATCTAATGTAATTAGCTTAGCGTAGGCCTATCTAGTGGGTGATCGGATTCTTGTTTACAACCGTCAGGGAAATCACTATAGAGAATTACATATAAAAACTGCAAACTATTTAATGTTGTATAAGCGATGATGTAAAACAGCAAAAATCCAAAGTATAAGCACGAAGTAATGTACTAGCTTAGACATTTAATCTGTCCTCAGTAACCGCCGCCATCTTGAATTTATTACTGTTGCCACTTTTTGTCACATGGCCTATTTCCTGTAGTAGCTACCTACACTGCTGCAAAATTTCATCAATCTATCTCAAACGGCAGCTGAGTTATTAGTGTTTGTGCAAAAATCCAAGATGGCGGCCGCCGCCATCTTAAATTATTATATTTTAACGCCGGACTATCCACGAAGCCCGTTTGCGGTCCTAAACTTGCCCTTCAAATTTTGCGTTGATCGACTTTATACTTTTCGAGATAACGCGATTTGAAAATTTCACAAATTTGGCTTAAAATGTTTATTTAGCCCCCCAAAAAACATGTTTTTGGAGAGTTTTGACCCTAAACTTTACTTTGTATCATCGAGACCCCCAAAAGGCACTTCCTTGCGCAGAAACACACGTTTTGAGCCTTCATTAGTCGTGATCGGTCCTACTGTGTGATCTGGACGCGACGCGAGGAGTACAAAAAAAGAAAGAACCAAAAGTAAGCCAAAATTCGCCATTTTCGCAAATTCACTTCCCGTCGTCCCACATCAACCAAATTTTGCACGCAGGGTCGTATCCCGGATATCTTTCTTGGTTTTGAGTTGCAGAAAGATCGGTTGGAAATGTGGGAGCAGTGGAGGTCTAATTTTTAGCTTTCCCATTGACTTGGCACATCGCACAAGCCGTGATAATGTGATTGCTATTTTAGCGAAATTTGCCGCAGTGACGGGGCTTCAATTAACACGTTGGAAGGTTAAGAAGGTTAAAGATTTTCTCCTTTTGCCTCTGTTTTTTGCCTCTGCCGTTACTCTTTTGGCATATATTTATTTTATGGTCATGAATTTTCACCCGTAAAATTTCTCAGTCCGCGGCGTTTCGTGGGCTGCTTACTTTCGACTACAGGTTCGCACATCGTAAGCCATTCGGCTAACAGTTACTGCGAGGATGGACAATCCGTCAGAGACAATGTTTCAATTACCTCTCAACGACAGCCAGTTGACGAATAAGTTGCAAGAAGAACCGATTTTCTCGTCGCACATTCGCATCGCTGTAACGCACACAGCAGTTTACACATTTGACGTTTAATTTACGCTAATATGTTTGCATTTAACATTGGCGATAAAACTATGATAAATAATGAGCCAGTATTATGTTTTATATTTGTAAAAGCGACCAGGCTACCTGTCGTAATTAACATGGTGCGATGTGTTTGTTTTTGTTTGCAAACGTGCTTTCCAGTAGCGTCAAAAAACAAACTCGAAGTTAAAAGTTGAAGTGTGATCCGATTTTGTTTACTCCAATAAAGAAAAATATACAATATTTGCGTTTCGAACAGCTGAGCTATGTATGATCTTATACCTGGACAGTCGACCGTTCTGCTTCAGATATCGAACATGTTCGTCCAGCGCTGATTTCATTCGATGAAACTCCGGCGTATCTTTCAACTGGCCAGCAGAAAGACAACGGCTTTAATTTAACTGATGTCCTGTCGTTGGGGTTTTATTATTTGATGGCTTCATAGTTATACGAATAAAATTATTAAAATGTTATTTATAGTAAAAACGTGTGTTTTATTTTTTTGTTTTCTCCCGAGAGCGACGCATAGGCTGAGACTCGCCCCAGCGACGGCAACGTCGCACGGACGCCGGGCCCGGTCAGTACTTGTATGGGTAACCGTCGGTAATCTTCAACCGTTTCGATATAATGCAATTAACCACCCAGGTCATCTCAGCCTGGCCAGCTTTTTGTGGATAGGGGTAGTGGGAACCAGCGAAAGCTCGGCTGTAAACAGGCACACCGCGCGATGCTTTAGCCAGGCCCAGTATTCGTGGTCTCGCAGTGTCAACCGGTGCCCGGCTGAAAGCTAAGGAAAAGGAGATGAACACAATCCTATGGGCTTTATGACTCGGAATGACTTTGCGTACGTTACGTAAAGGTAGTAAGTACACGTGAAATATAAATATGCAAATAAATTTTTGGCATAAGGCTAAAATAAAACAATAAAACACCAACTCTGAACTGGTCTAGAGCGGCTGCGCTCGTCTCCAATACGTTCTGCTCCAGACTGATCATTGTTATTCCTCGATCGATCTTCTGTTCACTTTTTACTCGATATTCTTAATTTCACTCGATGCTGTAAAATGAAAAAAAAACAAACGAGGAAAACGTTATATTAACGACGTTTATGGCGACAGATGGCTTGCCGGGCTACCGTAATTATGGTACTATTATTAATGCACATTTTGTTTTCGTGCTGTAGAGCTTTAATGAAATACTGCCCTGACAGTTTGTTGTCGTCGTATCTATAGCACTCGTATTATGGTCGACGCAGCGGCTCAGCGAATACAGAATATAAATAGATGCCTTTCTGTCAATTAAACGAAGAAAAATGAGACTCGGATATTAACGTCTGAACGAAACTGCACTAGATCAGGCTTAAAGTCGTAGATAAATTTTTGTCAACTTTTGATTAAAATTCTAAGCAATTTTCAGTACAGACAACAACGTTTAATATTACTTATCAGCTTGCTAAAAAGTTTATTAACAAATCAACCTATCGAAAAGGACAAAAAGGTGCTGTGAGACTGGATCGATTAAGCTGAAAGCGCCTCATACTGAACAAGAAGGGGAAAAAGACAATCGATAACATGAGTGCAGTGAATGTATAAATTTGCGGCATCTTGTAAAGTCAGCATCTAAACAAAGTGACATTAATTTTGCGTAATTGATTGTAATGCATTTAATCAGTCACTGTTTGAAGCAGTTGCAAGTCCCAAGATCTTCAGACATTTCCAAAGTATGTTCGCTAAAGAGAGGCGTTATTAACGAGTTTGCGAGAACGGCTATTTATTCTTAGCTCGATAATCTTATCACTTACCGAAAAACTCGTTTGTTAGCTTGGGATCGACATTATTGCCATAATGTCATGTGTGGATCAATAACAAATAAACTCTCAGTGATTACTGTTCAGAAAAAACGCTGTAAACATCGAAAATGTGTTTCTGTAACTCTATCCAAATCTGCGTGATGTTACTGTGGTAGCAATGACGTCACTGAACTGACTCCGCAACATGTCTTGATCTTGGCACAGCTATTACAGTGGAAACGTTACATCATAGGCTTACATGCATGCAAGAAAGCACCTTATTAGTGACCTATATACATAGGCTTGTAACACTGCATATAGGCTAATACTTGAGATGAAAAAAATGTCGGTTAGTGTGAAGTTAACGGGATTACGTCTATTAACGGTGAACTAAAGAAATGAGGAATCGATTGGGCGTTTAGAGAACGGGCGTTGTCCATTATTCAAAAATCATTTTCTGACATTTTTGCATGAGACACACTTGTCTGTAATGAAGTGACAATTAGCGCTCGTAATTGAGCCTATAAAACATCATTTTCATTAGAATTAGAACTATCCCACTGTGATAAATATAACTACTGTAGGTTTAACTTTATATTTGTAGTGGATCGGTTAAATCACTGTGCCGCTTGTTTACAATGTATTCTGCTTGTTTCATTGCTATGAGATAAAATTCATTTTTGTCATCAAAGCTAAATCGATTTAGAAACGTTATCAACAAAGAACGGTCTGCCATTTAAAATACGAATTATAAAATTCTAGAAACAGGAAAATTGACAAATTCTGAAAAAGATCATTTCTTGGGCTTTGGCCTTTGCGGAGCCAATACCGGTATGCCATATCGCTCTTCTGCGTCTTAGCTTCATAATCACCCACACATTGTCTATCTACACTCTACAGGATGTGGCAAAAAGTAACCCCATAAAGTTTCTCGCCGTATTCTCAACAAATTTTAACTTAAACTTTTACAGATTTATTACCTGATAAAATCTACATTTTAACTGCGAAGTATAACGCGATTCTGTTGAAAAACGACGAAGTTATAGACTTTTTAACATAGCCGCCTACAGCTAAAAATGCTATTTAATTTTTAAAAACCGGTTACCATGTAACTGTTAATGATGCCACAGTGACGTTTCGATAAACGGTTATTCATTTAGTTTATAAATTATTACTAAATTATCGTTCTTTTACCGCAAGCTTAAAACAGAGCCAAGAACAATCGCCGAAGTCAAGGAAGCGCTTCAGGTTATCTGGGGCTACCTGCCACAGGGACCGATCGGCAAGGCTGTAAAAGATTTCTCAAAGCGACTAAAGGTTTGTGTTGGAACTAACAGTGGACACTCCGAACATTCGCAGTGACAATGGAATTCTGGCACCTGATCTGATCGTTAGTTAACTGTGTTTCTCAACGATGAATTGAATTGGTGCTGTGGCTTGAACATTTTTAAATCGGTAGGCGGTCATGTTAAAGTCTATAACTTCGTCGTTTTTAACAGAATCCCATTTTGCTTGGCAGTTAAATGTACAACATTTCGGAAAATAAATCTGTAAAATTTTATGTAAAAATCCCAAACGGTTGCTCAGAATACGGCGAAAAACTTTAGGGGCTACTTTTTGTCGCACCCTGCACAACTTTTGCGTCCCGCGGTTTTACTGCTGCTGTTCCCGCAGTTTGAAACTTTCCCCCAGTAAATACTAGACCTACATGTGTCGACAATTTACTTTAAATTAGGCCAAAAATAATCTTTTTGCATGGCAAACGTTATGGCTGTGTGGCTGCCCTACCCCGCAGTGGAACATGGAACGTTATGGCTGACCTGTGCGATCAGATCACATTGCCTCCGAGTCACGGCATGGTATATGATGTTGCTCTAAGAAAATAAGCAACGATCATGGTCAACTCAGTCTTCCATCCCTACGGCATAAGTAAATCGACTACCTGCCATACGCACGGCTGGGGTTAAGGCGAGACACGTTCACCTGTGTCGGTGGCAGGTAACACTGTGTGATCCATATGGCAGATGATGCTCCGTAACTGAGAGATGGGTTCTCATGCACGAATAGTTAAAAGCACATTTAAATTTTCAACGTTTATCAGATTAGAGATGCCGTTATCGTCCTGTGTGGAATGGAAGTTTATAAACTACAGAAGGCCAGTATAGACCGTGTATAGGAGATGTGTATATTTAAACTGAAGTAACTCTACAGCTGGAATGCAATGCAAGTGAGACATATACAAAAACAGCCGGATCAGGACAGATTACGCGCAACACATTGCAAGAGACAGACATACGTTCCTATAAGTCCGTTCACAGAACATGCGCGTATGTACACCGCAAGCCGCAACGTCTTCGCTGAAACGCAACGATAATAGTAACATAATAATTTGATTAATCAAAGAAAACTAACACCTAATCATCCGCCTACACAAAATCGGCTTTTTCGTTTGCAAGGGAATTTAATTACATGTCTACAGACATCGGATAAATTACACGTTTCGGCAAGTTCACATAATTAATCGATACACAAGCGGCTGAGGCAAATAAAACGCGACGATCAACAGTTCAAAAAACAGTCAGCCTCTGCGACTACGAAATGCAGCGGTACAACAACTATCCGTAAGGAATAAACACAAGAAAAGATGATGATGGCGGTATTCGAATGGCGCACTCTTCAAGTTCCAACAAAAAACTTGTCACATTCTGCCATACACGGACGCTGATATGATGAAATCGCTATAATATCAAGGTCCCGCTACATCCTGGCAGACTTTATACAAAAAGCTGGGCCGCTGATAGCAACATTATAGGCCTAGCTAACCTGATCTGATTAATCTTTTTACAGAAAGCTGCTCAAATATTTTTTCAGTCCGTGCTATCAAAACTATACAGAGATTTTGTTTGGCGTCAAAGTTAGTTTAACTCAGCTATAAGATTTTGAATGTGTTTTGGAGAACTCCGAACGATAATTGCATTAATACTACTGTAAATAAAATCGGAAATTAGCTAAGCTGCCACGCGGAACTATACTCAGAACGTTCGGAAGCTTTTCGTTGCAGAAATTTCCGCCACAGCGCTATTTTGGACCGCCGACGTCAAAAATTTGCCTTCACTTAACTACAGAACTGATTGCACTAGTTGTGTTACTTTCTGACGTAGACGTTTTTTGTCACATTTATGATATTTACAGAGCAGATATAACGTTTATGGATGGATGGTGACGTCGAAACAGCCCCAAAGTTACACTAGCGAAACAAGTGATATACGATCAGCATATTGACAGAAAAACGTTCGTTGAAGTTCTGGACGTCACTCCTGTTAATAACAAAACACTACTTTTGCTCTCAATAAACAGGCAAAGTTCGTTGGGAAGGGGGAGAGCGAAATGGCTTCTGCGCAAGCGATTGCACCCAGCTAAAGCTACGAATTTCTCTGCAGCGTAGTCTGTTTGTCTGTCGTCTGTCACATTCGTGCGCCCTACTTAAACCGTTCGACCGATTCAGATGCTATTTGGCAGTTACACGTGTGGGGTCCAGTTACTCCAATGGTACATTGTGTAAGGGGAGATTTGGGGTGCAAACCCCAGCCAAAACATGCAAACCGCCAGACCTGTGCAACCATCTTGTGAATAAATACAGACGAGGAGCGATTACGCCTTTAGCCAAATTACTTTAGTACTTAATTTTGTTGGATTCTGCGGCGACGTATTTTTGGAGCCATCTTATACAACAAACTCCAGTCTACATGGTGGCGTGGCGTAGCGGTACCGCGTTTCATCCGATCAACAAAGTTACTCTACGTCGGGCCAAGTTAGTACTTAGATGGGTGACTGCCTGCGGGCAGGTAAACCATCTCAGTATGTAACCAGCTGCCTAGGTGAACTCAGCCTTTTATGCCTTCAGGGTAGGTAAATCGAGTACCGGCTTATCTGGCTGGGGTTAAGGCGAGGCGCGTTCACCTATGTCAGGTGGCAGGTAACAATGTGTGATCTCATATGGCGAGTGACGCTCTGTAGCTCTGTGAAGAATTCGCTCATTAAAAGCTATACACCACTTTTACCTTTTTTAACAGAACACATACACTGTACACAGCGCGCACATGTACACATGTACACAGCAATTTTGCTATCATATAATCACAGTGTATCAATTAAACCACGTTTATCAATTTTGTTATGTTACGCTATCATATAATCTTGGAGACCGCATTCAGGGAGGTAGGTTCTACTGCGAAATCGGTGCGTGGTGTATATGGGCTTCGGCTACTAGCTTATAAACGAAAGCGCGTCTGCAATACGAAAGTCGCGGCAAACACACAATGAACACTCCGCTGTACTGTATAATAACGACGTGAAAAATCAACATACATACAATGTCTGTCATGACGTTTGATATCAGCGTCCAGTCACACCACGTGGTACCGCGCACGCACACCCACGCGTCATTAATTACACGATGACCTAGAACAGCGCCAGCGTTTCCTCTGCGAAGTTTATGCCCAATTTCAGCCGATTAAGAATTCAGACCCAGCCAGGACTTCGCAGTCTTAAGCTGTCTCAAAAACTGCCACGCAATCGTCTGGAACGTTAATGATCCACACGGTTCAAATGGTTTTAGTCTGCAATGCATCATTATGATGCGTTATAATTTACAAAAAAAGTTTCTGCAATAAGATTGTGGGATCCTGCTTGCCTCAATTTGAATGGGCCAGCTCTTTATCAAAATTGTTCGGCCGTTGCTGTCATTCGAATCACAACCTCCAAGGAGTTTGCTTGATGGTCGAAAAAAAACTCGACTGCAACCTCCGAAAAATTAAAACAATGGTAAGCGCATAAATTAGCATAAATTAAGAATGCGGCGGCGGCGGGCGGGCGGCGTAAGCCGAGAAAGGTGTGAGAGGATTAAGATGGCGACGGCGACGACGAAGACGAAGATGGCGGGCGACAAGCGTGGTGGCTAGAAGGTGGTTCGTTGGTCAAGGTGCCCCGCCACTCGTGTCGGCCGTCAACATCTGGTAAAGAAACTCGTCCGCCATGCAGCCCTTGACAAACTCCTCCTTCGTCAGCACGCCGTCGTGGTTTTCGTCCATCTTGTCGAATATTTCCTGCGTCCGGCGGTCCGGGGTGTCGTTAGGGTCGATATTCGTCAGCGATGGACCGACCATGTTGAATATTGCCTATACAAAAACCCCACACGTACGTCGTACACTGAAGTTAAAGCTGTAGTGTTCAAGCGCACGATAGTTATAGAAATACGCTGTTTACACGATGAAGCAAACATGAAGCAAACTTAGAGCACACGTCGTGCACGTGTATTTTGAATACGTTTGCTTCATCTTTGCTTCATGTTTGCTTCATGCTTGCTTTATCGTGTAAACGGGGTATTAGGTATTACTGTAGTGACGACCGTATTGTTTTCGGCACTTGTTTGCCTGTTGTCAGTTGTTGTGTTTTTTTGTTACCATGATAACTCATAAACCGCTAATCTTAGCTAGATGAAATTTTGATCGTGCACGTACCTCGACAACCGCAAGAAACCTATTGAATTTTAAGGTCATAGGTCAAAGGTCAACGTCACAAAATAAGATTTTTAAACGCTTCACCATTGCGAGATAGGAGCATGTTGCTAATAGGTGCTTTTAGGCACGGTCAATAGCTATTATTGACGCTGACGTCATTGCTACATGTATAACCATCGCAGCATGCCACGGCAGCCTACTGTAGACAGATTTAGCTTTGCGCAAGGTCTAACAGTCAGACAGTATCTACTAAACTTTAAAACTCTAATAAATGCAGTATGACAAAAAAGCATGCGAACTTGTAAGTCGCAAACCCATTTCACTATGTCAAGCGCCAAGCGCATGGAGGGTAAAGGTAGTCCCGCTTGTCACGAACGATCCCACAGTGTATAGGGCCTAGTGCAGTTAGCTAGGTGATCAGCACAAAAAAGACAAACCATATCGGTGATCGTAACCAATGCCCGTGCCATTAGGCCTACGTCTACTCAAGGAAGGATGGCCAGACTGCCTAAGATTGGTAGCATACTAAAGCTGTACAGGGTGTGGCAAAAAAAGTAGCCCCCTAAAGTTTTTCGCTGTTTTCTCAGCGACCGCTTGGAATTTTAATTTGGAATTTTACACGTTTATTTGCTGAAACCTGTTACATCTAACTACCAAATAAAATTTGATTCTGTTAAAAAATGACGAAGTTATAGACTTTTTAACATGACCGCCTACCGATTTTTCGGCATTCAAAAATGTTCATGCTAAAAATGCTATTTAATTTTTAAAAA
>Ga0056128_1006236_pt1 | contig 15059 bp, 9 predicted proteins | sample WorMetLIZISLAND2_FD_71113 | JGI IMG/M metagenome (GOLD analysis project Ga0056128, IMG submission 71113) | Marine gutless worms symbiont microbial communities from Max Planck institute for Marine Microbiology, Germany - Olavius geniculatus... ...
CCGTTAATAACGTATGGAAAGGTATGGGTTTGATTTGATCTTCTAGGTCCAATGTGCATAACAGTGCATTTACTAGGTGATAATCTCAATTGTTGTGCATCAGACCAAACACAAATAACATTCAGACAATTCGAAGGGGGTCATCCCGAACGAGGGCACTGAATGAGAGGGGGTGGGTAAAATTTGCAATTTTTGGCCAATTAAGTCGCTGTATCTCAGTAATGGTGCGAGATAGGGCCTAGGTTACTATTAATTACTAATAGGAAGTCATACACTGGCTCTCGATTGGCGCCGAATTCAATGATCTTGAATGACCTTGAACGCCAAAATAGGGGTTTTTATGGATTTTTTTGGCGATTTTGGGCTGCGAGACATATTTCAAGAGCGAATTGTGCCGAAATCAATTGAGATAGACATGGACAAGCTGCATGTGAAATTTTCAGCATTAAATGTAGATTTTGACGGTCCAAGTCTCAATTTTCTAGGTTCAAGGAAACTTGCGCACGAAGGCATCAAAGAGCGGTACCCCCATAAAAGTCGTTATTTTACTGTTGTTGTCCAGTAACTGCTACAGGCTTTCGCACGTCTCATGAGCATTAGTTCAAATTTCTTGTTTATGGTTACCATGGTATTCTACCATCCCCGTTACCATGCAGACCACCTTTTGCTTGCTGTGTAGGGTACTGTCAAGAGGCAAACAACTTTAATTTACTGTTTGCAATTGTCAGTGGCCTTAGTCATCGGTGCGTCGCAAGACTGCGGCAGACGTGGGAGAAATTGCCGTCAAAATACAACAAACTTTTCACTGTGAGTCAGCAGCTGTTTTAGTTCTGTTGGTGTATCTGTAGCTAACATTAGTTTGAATGTTTGTATGTCAGAGTTAACAATGAAAGTTGCTGAAGCTTAGTGCTGTTCACATGGAGTAGATTCTCCCTTGATAATCCAACATAACTTTGAGTGACTTTGGAAAAGTATGCTGGCCAAATGAAAACTTAAAATAGTAGAGATTGTTGTATTACTGGAAGTAGTAATAATTGTAGTCATAGTCATGGTCATTGTGTTAAAATGGACATTACTAGGGACCAACTTAATTCACGATTTCACGGCCGTGACATTTTCCGTGAAATTGGCCTTCTTCCGTGAAAAACGCCAATTTCTGTGAAATCCGTGATTTTTCGTGAATTTTAGTGCTTTTAGTTTGATTTATGACAATTAAAGAGTTTTATCAGCAGCTTTTGTACGGATGTTGCTGTTTGCTACGTCTCGTACTTCAGCACTAGGTAGTTGACATTGACTGTCTTGAGTCTTGACTTAGTGTGGTAAATATTCGTTGTTCTGGAATTTCTTTGTTTGCTTTAGCGCAGCACCTCGAGATAACGTCTGTGGGGCCCGTGAATTTCCCCCGAATTTCTGAAACTCTTTCCGTGAATTTTCCGTGAAATTTGACACATTTAAAAAATTCTGCTGTGAAATCATGCATTTTTTCCCGTGAATTCGGTTGGTCCCTAGACATTACGTCAAATTTTTGAAATACTGGCTTCCATGCATTTATGCAGAACACATGTTATGAGATGGTTTTGTGTTAGCTGGTGTTGTGAGATCATATCTGCTGATGAGTCTCAACAGTGTTGTTATTAATTTGATTAATTTGTTCACATTTCAGCAACCGCTGCTGCCTTTGTCGGAATGTCTGTCTGCCAAGTGTTGCTGCGGCAAACTGCAAGTAATCATAACAAAGTCAGCAGTGGTTGCTTAGAAATTAACCAAAAAGGTTGTATTTTAATGACTTAGATACAGTTTCAATCTGTGACGTTGGATTGTATTGATGATTGCAGTTTGTTTTGCCACAGAACATGCAGCAGTTGATGGATCCAACAAGAAACATGTCAAACTATCGCAATCTGCTCTCCCTGCAGTTACAGCAATCTCCTGCGGTCAGTGTTGGTGTTCTTCTTTTTCTTATTATTATTAAGGACGTTTATACTGCACAAGTTCATTAAAGGTCTATGGCCACAGTCAAACTCACTCACGCAATTTTTGTAGCTCTTAATTAGACATTTCACCTTGCATATATAATATGTTGATTTAAGCTTTATAAATATACGAAATTAATGCCTGATTGTGATGAAAATATGGCCTTATGTTACATTATGCCAAAAAAATTCAAGAGACGAGCACAACCAGTGACGTCACTGGCGCGGCCCATCAACATCATGAATATTAATGGCCTAGCCAGTGATGTTATTAGATAAGGCTAAGGCATTAATTATTCATAATTTTCGTGGGCTGCGCCAATGACGTCACCGGTTGTGCAGTCTAGCCAAAATGGTGTCGCGTTTTTTTACATCATGTCTAAATCGTCGACTATAAATGTAAGTTTCTCTGTGTTGCCAAAACACTGGGTGCTGATATTACTGTCAAAATTATGAGACACTTATGCAATTTTAGGAAAATGTATAAAATATGTTAATTTTGGTGTCCATGGACTTTAAACGATGCAGCAGAATGCATTAGTAGTTCCATTATATGTCGTTTTGTATTCGTTTTCTGATTGTTTCAGTAGAACTTGCAGGTCAGCCGGCAGACTGTTCCAAACGCGAGGACTTTGATTGGTGAAACTGTGGTTGTTATATTTTGTTCTTGTTCATGGAACTGACAGTTGACTGGACAGATGACAGTGACTGGAACTCTCTGGCATCAACCTGAAATGATGTTCATTTTGTACAAAAATGAGTGAAGGTGTCAGCACAGTGTCGATACTATGCGGTCATCTGCTGTCCAGTTGTACACTGCATTGTGCAACTCAAATACGAACTTTGAACTTTGACCTATTTAGCTGAAAATTGGCACACAGATCACTTCCGCCTTGGGGCATGTTTGCACAAACTTTGATTTTTGGCATTTTTTTTCAAATTAGGGGATGTGCAGGACAGATGGAGAGATGGCAAGACCCATAATGGCATTTCATTTCTGTCGCTTGTGCATTTCGCAAACTGGGAGCTCAGTTTAATTAATGAAGTGTTTGAAACGAGTTCCATTTAGTTTTGTTGTTTGGTGCATTTCCTAAATCAATTTGATCTGAAACATGTTAGTACAAGCTCATCAGAAGCCGAGTATGTTTTCTGTGCATAGATTCCATTCTTTCCAGTCGTCAAGAAGGATTTGACGTTTATCCATCTTGGTAACGATTCGGTGGTTGACGGTCTGATAAACTTTGAGAAGCTGCGGATGATGGCAAAAGAAATTCGTCATGTTTGTCACATGGCTTCTGATTACTATGTATGCCCAGCTACATGTTGTCGTCTGTTCTTTGCTAGTGTAAAAGGAATAACATATGATAATGTCGTTGGTTGATTTTGTCTTCTAATAAAATTAGCCAAGAAAAATTTGCCTTGTTTTATCCAAGAAATGGATGATTTTATCAGCTGATGAAGTCGGCCGATTTTATCATGGAACATAGAACATGTTCTGTTCTTGTTGACAAAATTGGCCAACTGTTTGTAATTAATCAGTCAACAGATTGCATTTATGTTATCATAGTTACTGTTATTTACAATGAGGATAAATATTCACTTTAATTTTTATATTGTCTGTTATTCTATAATATTTATTTTTGCTCACTAGATGCTGAAAAAATAACGCAATTGTCATTTTTGCAATCTGCTGTTGTGTATTCGTGAATCTTATGTCATACATATTTGCAAACGATAAAATTGACCATCCATCATGGTTTAATGATTTCGTTGGCTGATTTTTTGGGGCAACTAAACCAGACCCACTAAAGTTGGCCAACTTTATCAGTCATATGCCATCTGCATAACCCATTTGAAACGACTGACTTAAACTGACAGTATGAACTTGCATTTAATATTGTACTAGCCACAGCAATTTTTATGTTGCTGTCATCATGACAGTGCCACTCCAATAGTTCATTCACCCAGTTTATTTGATAAATGTAAAAGGCTGTTAGCTGTAGCTTGATGCGATTTTGCGTGAGCATGTACCTTGACAACCTCTAGAAACCTGTTGAAGTTCATGGTCATCGGTCAAAGGTCAAGGTGGTCACATTGCTTTTTGTGTGTTTTTTGTCTGCATTATGTCCACGCGCATTAGTTAGCTTTGAGTGAGGGTTCTAATTGTTATAAAATGTTGTAAAATGTTTACAGCACAAGCAGACGTTTGGAGGCAGTCCTGCAGGTGCTAGTCAGGCATCATCACTGTTAGCAAATGTAGCAAATGTGCCTTCATTTGCAGCACTTTCCAAGAAAAGAATGCCATCTTCATCTATACAGTCTTTCAAGAGAACTTCTGAAGATGTATGTGTGTAAAGCATGCATTTGTCCTACAACTGCTTTCTGACTGATTTGCTATTGGCATATTATTTGTAGTCATTGAATAAAAGGTGATGACACATCCTTTGTTCAGCATTCACACTTTGTGATCAGCTCTTTTACATCAGTTTTAGTTTTTTCTTTATTTTAGTGTTGTCAGTTTTTCTGTTAGTTATTTTCTTTCTGTCAGGTTTTGTACCTGTTATTATTTTTTGATTCTCTTCGTATCAGTTTTATATTGTTCTTATTTAAGTTCTGTAGAGTTTATGTGCTAGATAAAATTGGCAGCTTTTCTAGTGTGAGTTGTATTTGTATTTTTATAAGTTATATAAATTATTCAAAATGCAACCTTTATTTATTGTTTTTGTTGACATTTTGGCAACCGCTGCTGCCTTCTTCAGAATGACTGTTCGCCAGGTGTCACTGCAGTTGACAGTGAGCAATCATAGATGTGTCAAAGTTGATAGGACCCCTGGTCTCGGTTTATCAACTTGTCTTATTTTTTTCTGGTGTATATCACGTCCTTGATCTATCGGTCCATTCTGTTGCTTTTTCTGTTGATCCCGTTGTGTTTGTATTGGTATTGTAGATAGTGTTCTGTGCATGTTGTGATGTTAGGATGCCATGCAGCAGCTGGTGAAGGAGTACATTGATAGCATTGCATCGAGAGTGATGACAGATGAAGTGAAGTTGAGTCAACTATCACAACAATGTGAACCGTCAGCATCACAGCTTAGCACTACGTCACCAGGTACACAATCTTTGATTTGCCGTGCCAGTCATTCATTCTTTCTGTTGTTGATTTTGTCCACTGACATCCTGTATACTCTGTGTGTACTATGTGTGCGTGAACTGTGCTGACTCTAGCTGTCACATTTTCTGCATGAAACACTTGTCTGCAGTACAGTTTTTCTATTTAGAAATTGTTGCCAGTTTTCCCAGCAGTTTTGAGAAAAATCGACATTTTGTTGTCCGCTTTATTTGCTTCTTTTAATCCATGCATTATTTATTGGTAACAGATTCTGAATTCTGTTTTCGTGGGGACTAAAAGCTGTGATATTGAGCATTACGTATGATAATGCATGCTTTGCTGTTGTTTGGATTTCAAGGCTGGTTCGTGGTTCTTAACTGGTCAACTTAAGCTAACTAGGCTAATAATCAACACGTTGAGTTCAAAAATGCATTTTTTGGAATGATGGCTGAAGTTAAACTTGCAGTTAAATTATTTGATGATAGCTAATCAGTTAGTTAACAAATTGAGCGACAACTTACAACTTTTAGTGAATTTGCTGATGTTTCGACAACTGTTGCTGCCTTTTTCAAAACGACCGTCTGCCAGATGTCGCTGCAGTGGACAGTAAGTAATCATAGATGTGAGGAAATTAGTAGTACGGTACCTCTGGTGGACAGTCATTATGGTGATGGCAGCAGCGTTTGTCGAAACATCAACAAATTAACTGAAAAAAAATTTAAATTGATGAATTTCTTTAACTTGTTAGTTACCATTCCAACTTATGAGTATATTCCAAGAACGAGAAACTGACTCTTAGTGTGATATACATGTACAGTGATGTGTATTGTACGTGTGATGTGATGTGATGGCAAGCAGTTGTCTCTGGTGGCTAGTAGATAAGTACGTGACCTTCTTTTTCATTCTGTGCCTTCTGTTGGTTTACATTACTAGCTACTGTTGAGTTGCTTCATTTGCACCCTGTGGTGTCAAGGTGGTGTAGGGAAGGGGGCATAGGGGCAATTTCCCCGTCCCAAATTCTCGGCTGTTGAAGTCTTCCCATTGACAAATTTTGTCCAAAAATTAAAAATTTGGAGCTGAGGAAATTTTGGGGCAAAATTGAAATTTCAAGCACAAAATTGAAATTTTTGTTGAGCACTCGTAATCTCCTTTGTCAGAAATTTGCAGGTGTTAGTTGAAAAACTGCAAATTCCTGCCCCACTTAACTTTTTTTATCCCATTCCGTCACTGTTTGCATCATTTGTACTTACTTCGATTATCTACTGTTTTTGTTTTTGTTTTCTGAACTTGGTTGCTGGCATGTTTACAGTCGCAGTTTGACTAGTATCTGTATTTTTCTTTAGAATTTTTGATGCAGTTTATTTGTGCTTTTTTTGAATATGGCCACCTGTCGTTGCTGAAAATGCACAATGTGCACATTTGCAATTTTAAGTGGTGTGTAAATTTCACATATAGTATGATATGTTTTCGGTTATTTTTTGTTCATATATTACACGTTCACTGTATTAAAATGGTTATCACAGTGCAGCACGATAGTGCTGACACTGTTGTAAGGGCGACGAGCTTTAAGTATAGGAAATGACGTTTGGCGGGGGGTCCTGTAACTCTGAAACCCACTAACTGATTTCTATAAAACTTGGCACCAGTGATCACATTGCCCACCGGACCCTACATGCAAAATTTGGTTACAATCAGTTCAAAGGGGGCGTGGCCACTAGGCGTTTATTTTTTTGTTTTTTGCGCATGGCTACAGCCCAGCCCGTTGGACTGACCGACGCCGCTAATGGTTTAAACGAAGCGTCCTCACGTCAGACACATTTTAAAAATGTTTTTGGTTTAAATTTTTTAAAATTTACTCTTTTATGCCCATTTTTAACAATTTGCATTACGGACTATGGGGACTTCAAAGCAGTATAACTCAGTCCCTGTAAAAGATAATTGCGCACTGTTTTTACCTACCCCCCTATTTTTGGGGTCGGGCAATCTAATAGTGTCATTTAAATTCACCGCCTAACAAACCCTTGTTGCAATAGCAACTATTCAAAAGTTGAAAATTTTGCATTACAGCCAATGGAGATTTTAAAGCAGTGTAACTTGGTTCCCGTAAAAGATAATTGCATGCTGTTTTTTTAACGCGTTAATAATGCATCATTAATATTGCTGATATATTGTCGGTGGATTACATAGACAGGGTGACTGGAATAATTTGGAATAAAGCCCACGGAGGTGTGCCTGTGTCGAAGGATCGTGACAGTAGTGATGGAACGGCAACTAAACTATTTCTAGTTACATAACGGCAGTTTAATGGAAATTTGGAACTCCTGCTTGACAGAATTTAGTAAATTTACATATGTGCATTAATTTTTTTAACGTGCGTTAATTTATTAACCCATTAATCCGTTAAGTCAACACATTAATTTGACAGTTCTACAAATAACCACACTAAGTTCAACTCAGTTTTCCATTGCTCCATGGTATCGGTAGGCACATCGATAACCAGCCTATCTGTCTTTGGCTAAGGCGGGATACATCTTTCAGGTGACACTGTGTGATTCTCTATGGCAGGTGATGCTCCGTAGCTCTGCAGTGGGTTTCCTTTTAGTGACTGTTAGTGGTGGATTTTTGTATCTGCTGTTATTTTCCCTTGGAAATGTCTGTGGCTGTATTCTAGTAGACTGTCTGTCTGTCTACTGTGACACTGTTACAGATCACACAGTGGTTGGTAATGCTCCTGCTAAGAAGCATGAAGTTGCTGCAGCATTGGCTGCAGGGCTCGTTGTTAAACATGTACCTGTGCCTAAGTTCGGTGCGTTTTTGCACCTTTTTGTGTGATTATTTTTGTGACAAATTTCTTTTTTGATTACTGAAAGCACACCCTCTGATAATCATACTGCTAATTTGTTTTTGTCACATTTGCATCATTAATATCTGAGAGGTGCTGCTGAAGGTAAAAGTGTAGTTGATATTGTAGGAGATGTGTGAACTATTTTTTTATGTTGGCCAGTAATTAAGTTATGTTATTATATTAGATTGCCAATTAGTTAGAAAAACTGACCATCTTAGTTGTGATTATTTAACATATAAAAAGTAAAAAGGTAAAAGGTAGAGATAGTCAATTTGTATAGCGCATCGTCGCATCATCATCCTCTAATGTGCTTTTGTCACTGACAAGAGCTGCCGGTCGCCCAGCTGCCGCGTGCAACCTGCAGACACAGGCTGGTGCAGCGGCTGGCTAGGCAGCCCCAGTCAGCTGTACTAAGGTCCCCACCGTATATAGTGGGTTACTATTCATTTAACCGACCCTGGAGGGATGGCAGGCTCAGTTGGCCTTGTTGGTTGACTGATAGCGGACGCTTTACCCACAAAGTGGTCACACGGCCATCCATCAGTCTAGCGCAGGATATGGAAAGTTCGCCGGCAAGGACTGACGTTCTAACCAAACTGGCGAATGTGCCAAATTTTTAGTATAATTTTGATGGTTGTGGTCAACTCAATAAGCTGTCCATTACACTTCTTTGCTGTTGGTTAAGTTGCTTGCTTAATCTTTATTGACTGACTGACTAACAGTACTCAACAACTGGCAATTAGGGTGATTTTGGGCATTATTGTCTGTACACTTTAAGCTAAGTTTTTGCACTTCTGGTGCGACTATATATCCGGGACCCATCTTGTAACCAGGACTTGGCTTTTTTAGTACAAGTTACTTTGACCTCTTATTTGGAACATGGCTTCTGTTCAAAGTTTTTTGATAATCAAAATATTTTCTAATTAGTCCACCCAGTGTGTTTGTCGTTCTCAGGTGCAGAGTCAGTGCAGGCAGCGCAGAAGTTGATGTCACTGACTGACCGAGTGCGTCCTCATGACTCCAAGAAACACCCACTCCCTGCCTCGGCCGCTGTGGCTGCTTCATCGACGGTCGTGAGACCAACGTCTCCATTCAGACAGCAGCGGACCTGTCATCTACCCACATCTGTCGCTCTCTCTCAGGACAGCTCATCAGTCTCTGGTAAGACATGCGACTCGAATTCTGGGATTGTTCGGTATTATGTCTGAGGGGTTAGGTCTGGGGGTATATGTTTGGGGAGGGGGGATTTTGTCCATTGTACACCTAAGTAAGTAAATAATAATAAGTAAATAAATAAATTTATAAAGTGCACAATAATGTCGGCGAGAAACTTGCCAAATCTGATTGTGTTTGGGGAGGATTTTGTCTGGTGGGATTATTTCCAGGGGATTATGTTGGGGGAGGGATTTTGCCAAATGCCCTGAAAATTTCAAGCGTATCCATATCTGTAACTTTTTCTGTATTTCTGTTTAGCAACTTTTTTGCTGTATCTTGCAATGGTGAGAAAATTCGAAAATCTGGTCTTGTGATTTTGCCTTTGGCCTATGACCTTGCAATTCAGTAATGTTTTAGAGATTTTCAAGTTATGTGTTTGTGCAGAATTTCACTGAACTGAGTTCAGTGGTAGCAGAAAAACGGAGGTGCAAAAATGCTCGATGACTGATGATGCTGAAGACAGTACTATCGTCGCTACCACGGACAGTAATGACCATGCAGCGTGGTGTGTGTGTTTGGCAGCTGTTAGTGGCCGCAGTCTGCAATCATCAGGTCAGTCCAGTGTTCCGGCCTCTCCAGTGCCTCAGCGACCTCACGACCCCGTCGTCCCAGCTTCTCATGGTGGTCAGCAACTTCATCAGTTGAGCTATGAGCGTCCACAGCTGCCGGACTATGAGTCGGCTGTCCAGCATCTGAATGAGCGGCGTCGACAGATAGCATCGGCTAGTGCTGGTGCTGGCTTTAAGCATTCGCGGATTCACTCTCTCGACTTCACCACCGAACCACCTCACTGACTTCAGCAGGTGTGAAGATTAGCATGATTGTGGGTTAAAGTTTACTTTTACTGCCACTGGCGAATGTAGTCAACGTAGAGGTGGTTGGAGTTTTATTTCTGTTTTTCCAAAAGTAAACACTGTGTAGAGGATTTCAGCACTTGTAGGTAGATATCCAGCAGTGAAAGAGTTAAAAACGGATTTATATAGTACCATGGAACCAAAAATAAGAAACAGAGATGCTTGCTGCATTACAGTTACGTTGCTTGGGCAGCAGTAAATGGATTAGTTTTGGGTTTCAGATGGAAAATGCATTTATCTCCCGGCCATTTACTACTTGGATGGGTGAATGTTCGTGGCCAAAGGCCAAAGTCAGCCTCTGATTTTTATGGGCCAGGTAAATTGATTAACTGCCTGCTTGGCTGGGATTAAGGCAGGGCGCATTCACCTGTGTCGGGTGGCAGGTAACACTGTGTGATCGCACATGGCAGACTGGCAGGTGATGCTTTGAGTTGTCATGAAGAGCTGTACAGTTCCGAGTCCAGAATTAAACTAGAAAGCAGTCATAGCCCGCAGGTACCTCCGCCAAGGCAATGTTATTCGCCAGGTGGCGTCACCATCTTCGCTTTGCTAGCGTTCCCTTATGCCCCCTTTAATGCAATGGTAACGAAAATTTCAAAGTGATCCAGAATCCAGGATTCCTGCCAGGTCACCCCCCAAATTGAATCACTGGTAGTATATGCCATGCCTGACATACCCTCAAAATTTCAGAAAGATCCGTCCATAACTTTTTGAGTTATCTTGCTGACATACAGACAAACAAACAAACAAACAAACAAATAGACAAACAAAAACTGGCAAAAACATTACCTCCTTGGCGGAGGTAATAAGAAGAAGTCACTATCCATCCATCTGCGTGTAAAATTGCTGTGAGGAAAGAGCTACTGAGATATTGCACATATTATTGCTGTACCTTGTTTTAATAAGCAGTATGAATTCATTGAAGTATTTACTGATTACTGAAATTTCATCACCGGCTGTTCTTAGGAACATATCCAGCTCCAAGTGTATTCAATGACTTGCTATTGTGTTCTGTTGCAGGTCCCATCACGTCGTTGTGGTCAGATGTCATGTGGTGACATCAAGTCGTGGCATATTTCCATTGCATTCGCCGCTGTTCATTGTTACTAGTTGCCGGTATCGCTTTGTTTGTATTTTGACCGTTCATCGATAGCTAAAACCCGTTGGCATGACTGCATATGCAACATTGAAGTTGCCACCTTGACTGGCCTTAGTCCTTAGTTATTTGCCAGAGTCCATTGTTCAATGTTGTAACTCACTTTTTGGACAACTGAACCAGGCTTGCCAATGGATACTCTAGTCTATCAGGCTCTGTGGTGCCACGTCGACATGACCCTCAGTTGTTTCTTTGACCATAGCTGAAGACATCATCCAGGTTCCCCAACTGACAGAATTTCTAGGCATGGTCCTTTCAACATCCTACTTGGCACCCACTTGTGTAGACTTTTAGTTGCTAATGTTTGTGCTTTGGTTTCATGTGAAGTAAATAATTGTACAAATGTATCGACGTGGAATGACTGTGTTTTGTTGTTGACGCAATGGTTGTTAGTTACTGACGTGCAGCATGTCTTGACATTCACAAGACTTAGTTTCTATTATTTTCATGTAGCAATTTTGATAATACAGTAACTGATAGATCAGCTGTTATAAGTGCCAAGGTGCTGCTGATGTGGCCTTTGAATGTATATGTGGCGAAACTGCCAGATAGATGTTTTTATTTTGCTAAAATCAGGAATTAAAGTACGCTGCAGCTCGGTTGGGTTTTTTAATGTTATGATCAGTTATGCAGTGACTATAATATGTTTTTATTCCTATAATTGAATTATGTGAATAAAACATATTATTTGTTTAACACATTTTGCAGGTCATTAAGATTTAAGAAAAATAGTGTTATTTGAGGCAGAATTATGCAACCATCCTAATAGGTTGAATCATGGGTCTCACTCATCCATCTTTCTGTCCATCCTTAAAAGGCTCTTCAACTTGAGAACCCAAATTTCAAGAAAATGGTGTGAACGCTTTGTGGGCCAGGAATAACTGTCGTGTGGATATTGTCATTTCAACCCAAGGACAAAGGTCAGCTGGACAACCGCATAATGTGTTGGTGCTAGGCTGGGCCAACTTCTAGTTTTTTTGTTGGATTAGTTTTTTGCGCGATAGCAGAATGCTTTGTGCATCTTAGCCATGGCCTGGGCGTCTGTGTGTCTGTCTGTCCATCACACACTGCAGCCCTATCGAAACGGTGCAAGCTAGGATCACAACATTTTTACTGTTATGCCATGGGAGTCTAGTTTGTTGTGACAAAATTTTGTGCCCGTGGGTGTGGGGGTTCCCTCGAACGAGAGCATCAAAGAGGAGTACCTCCCTAAAAAGACGTTATTTTGCCGTTATTGGCTCGTATAGTGTGAAAATGGTTGCAGATAGGTACAGACATGCTGCTTATCATAACAAGCACTGGTGACAGGTTTTTAAGATTTATCAACATCAATGACCTTGAATGACCTTGAACCCCCAAAAAGGGGTTTTTAGTGAATTTTTCGCAATTTTTGGATGCAGTGCACATTTCAACACTGAATTGCGACAAAATGGCTGGAGATAGACCAAGACAACCTACATATGAAATTTTCGGCATTAAACGTAGATTTTAGCAGTCCAAGTCCCCATCCCTAAAGTTCAAGGAGGCAATTATCTCGTGTAGCGTGAAAACGGTTGCAGATAGGCACAGACATGCTGCTTATCATAACAGGCAATCATGACAAGCTTTTCATTAGTGTCAACGTCGATGACCTTGAATGACTGAACCCCCCAAAATAGGGTTTTAGTGAATTTTTTTTTCGATTTCTGGCTGTGACACACATTTTGAGAGTGAATTGTGCTGAGATGGCTCTAGATGGACCTGGACAATCTGTGTATGACATTTTTTAGCATAGAACGTACATTTTTAAGAATCTAAGTTTCCATCTCTTAAATTCAAAGAGTCTTCCACACGGAAGCCTCAAATTTAAGTAAAAAAAAGTCATTAACATCTTATTACTGTAGGTCTACACTGATTGCCAAAGTGGCAGGACCGCTGCTATCGCGTCTTGTGAGCTTTTCTCAAATTACTTGTTTGGTCAGTTATAGAAGAGGTTTCAATGTTGCCTTACTATGTAACTTACGTGCCATTTTCTACTAGTATTCTTACGGGTGAACAAAGATCAGTTGATTGATTGTATGATTGACTTGTGAGGTCTGTGTCATTGCACATATTGTTTACGGAGAAGTCGTTTGTTTGGCCTGGTGAGATAAACTCGTTTTGATAGTTGCTGCGTAGTCAGTGAAAATTGAGTTAATGAAAAATTTTCATTTTTGCTCCGATACTGTAAGTGTCGATATAAAATATGTACAGCTGCTGTGCGAGTGATGAACTGCTGTTTGCATGTTGCAATGATAGAAAGTTTTCTAGCAACATTAAGTTTCATATGCTAGCAGCAGACAGGAGTTTTTTTGTTTACTTTGTGTAAATGACACCTTGTTTTGCAGCCTTCGGGTTTTATCCATTTGTCTTTCTGTGTGTCTACCCACATGGGCTGCTGACTTGTGAACAAATGCCAGAAAAACAAAATTTGTGTGAATGTTTTCCTTGGCAGAAGTAACCAGTTATATTTTACTTCAGAGCGTCAAAGGTCACATCTCGCACAAACTCAGCTTGCAATGTGGAATTGTAAAAGTGGGCTTTCAGTTGAAATTTAAAAAAGTAAGTGCTGTAGATGTATGTGCAATACTAGTCGGACAGACAGCTGTATAATATGTTAGCAGTGGGCCGATATATTTTTCTACTGTTTGTTGTTATCACATAGTACTTACCAAGTGTAATTCGCAGTTGCTTCTCTTGGTTCTGTTAGCTGGTACATCATGTACAGTATTGCTTATTTTATTGTCATTGTGAATTAATTACCTCTGTTCGAGTTACAGCGTTTTGTTAATTACAGAATATTGAGTTGTGTTGAGTCAAATGTGTTGTCACAAAAAATGTCAGACCATCGGCTAACTTTTTGTTGTTATTTTGTGAAAATACAGTATTATGTTTTGCAATTTATACAACGTTGTGTGTCGTTTGTAATGTGTAGCTACTGTTAGTTATGTTGCATTCTGTGCGAGTGTCATCACAACTATTTCTTCTGTTGTTATGTTGTAATGTGTTCCTGTTTGTTTCTATGGTGCATATTTGAAAACACGTTATAGCAACCTTTTTGCTGCATTGGCATGCATACCATACTGCGTATGGTACCAACAAGTTTCATATACTGGCACTGTGACCTTGTGTTCGATTAGCTGTTGAATTTGCACGTTTCAAATTTTTTGTTACTTACTCACTACTCGCTCACATTAAGCTTGATAGCCCTGAATGAGCTCTTAAAGTATTTTGAGGAATTTGTTATAACTTATTAAGTACAACTTTTAAATGTATTGTTTTGGTTGACGTTTTGGCAACCGCTGCTGTTTTCGTTGGAATGACCGTCCGCCAGGTGTCGTTGCAGCGGACAGTAAGAAGTCATAGATGTGTGGAAGTTAGTAGGAGCCCTCATTTCAGTTTATCGACGTGTCTTGTTTTTTTCTGATTAGTGTCGTTTCCCTGATCTACCTGAATGAGCTCTGTTTTGTCCACCTGTTCTTGATTGAAGAAATAAACTGTTGCAGTTGCAGATTATCCAGTCAAGCGTCAAGTACGATAGTTAAGTGAAGATCAGTGATCACAGAAATAGGCTTGAGCACAGAACGTATCCACTATGCGAACAGCTAGCCACATGCTAGCGTATAGAAGCATGTCTTATAGCACCCGTGACAGTAATAGCATGTTGCTCTACTAAACCTAGCCTCATACTGCTAGCTGGAGCAGCTATTGCAGGACAGGACTGTGTGAACTAGAGTAGTATGGAGAACGAGAACTACTGTGTGATAAGTGTACAAAACATCAGTTTATACACTTGTTAACGGCGACATGCAATGAGTGACACATCGAAAACAGCAAAAATCATAAAAAGGTGATATCACTCACCATCACATCGTCTAACTGTCAATGT